>Ga0207985_1000304_pt1 | contig 13533 bp, 14 predicted proteins | sample ETNtaG_3_FD_185761 | JGI IMG/M metagenome (GOLD analysis project Ga0207985, IMG submission 185761) | Marine microbial and viral communities from oxygen minimum zone, Eastern Pacific Ocean - ETNP201302SV84 (SPAdes) (version 2) | ecosystem: Environmental > Aquatic > Marine > Unclassified ...
TGAATCAGGCCAAAAAGTTTTGGGATACATTGAATCAAAACCATGCAAGCCTCCTTGGTAGAGAATATCTTTACAATTAGCTCCTGATTCATTTATCCCAATAGTCAATTCTTGTGCAAGCTCAAAAGGAGTGTAGTCATCTTGATCACCTAAAAGATTTAAAATTGGAGCTTTTGTCCATCTCATCTCTTCGGGCCAATATGAAGCCAAAGGATAATAATTTAAATGTAGCGCAAACCTTTCTCCATGTGGAGCTAACTTTTCTGCCAATGGCAGCCATCCTGCATAAAGAGATGAACCCGCCCCCAGACTCCAACCACAAATACCTATCTTATCTTTATCTATATCTGGGTGTTTAGATAAAAATTTGAGAGGTTCAAATGCATCAGCCAAAATCATTGCAGTAGTGACAGCCATTTGTTCTTCCGCTGTTGAAGTCACGCCCCTCGATTCAAAACTATTGACCTGAAACACAGCTATGCCAGATTCCAAGATATCTTTAATCATTTCGTATTGGGCCGCGCCCCATCCACCGCTATGGTGAACACAGACCATACAAGAATAAGGCTTTTTGCCTTCTTCAGGAAATAATAGCCACCCTTCTAAATCTTGTTCCGGCAAGTTGTCCAACTCATTTAGGATGTGAAAAAATTCAAAAGGATTAGTTGATTTGTATTTTATAAAGCCAAAATCTCCTTCTTTGAAACTCAGATCTTCGTTCATGATTACCTATAAATTGTAGTTAGGAATTTATTATATTTTAGATATGATATATCAATAAAATTTGGCATAATAGCTTTCCTTTTACTGAATCCAGTATCATTTAAGGGAAGGATTTTTAGAGAGAAGAATTTTGAATCATAATTTACCAATACCTAGCTTATTAGACATCGCAATAAAAAAGGGCGAAGGCATTCAGGTAAAAAATGGTGCTTTTGTTGTCACCACGGGAACAAGAACTGGTAGAAGTCCAGCAGATAGATTTTTAGTTGATGATGCTTTGACGCATGATGTTGTCGATTGGGGCGAAAACAATCAACCAATAGAAGCTAAAAAATTTTTAAACCTATGGGATGAATCAGAAGAGTATCTTAAAGGCAAAGATAAATATACAGCCGATCTTCATGTTGGCGCCAGCTCCGAACATTACCAGCCTGTAACAATTGAGAATGAATTCGCATGGCAAAATATGTTTTGTCAAAGCCTATTTATCCAAACGGAATCTTTCAATCCTAAATCAAAAGATGTTTGGCAGCTTAGATCTGCTCCAAGCTTCAAATGCGATCCTAGTCGTCATGGAACAAATTCCGATGGCACCGTAATGATAAATTTTTCTACAAAACAGATTTTGATCCTTGGAATTGGTTATGCGGGAGAAATGAAGAAATCTATGTTTGGAATTATGAATTTTATTCTTCCTGAGGAAGATGTTTTATCGATGCACTGCGCAGCCAATGCCGGGAAAGATGGTGATGTGTCATTATTTTTTGGACTATCGGGTACCGGGAAAACAACTCTTTCAGCGGATCCTGACAGATGGCTGATAGGCGATGATGAGCATGGTTGGGGAGATGGTATTGTCTTTAACATAGAAGGCGGATGCTACGCCAAAACTGTAGATCTATCTCAAAAAAATGAGCCAGTTATTTGGAACGCAATAAAAAATGGCACAATTTTAGAAAATGTAATTTTTGATCCTAATAGTTTAGAGGTAGATTACACCGATCAATCTTTAACTGAAAATACTAGAGCTTGTTATCCTCTAAGTCACGTCGAACAGCATTTAGAAAAAAATTATGGGGGCGAGCCTCAAAATATTATCTTTTTAACTTGTGACCTGTCTGGTGTGATGCCTCCCGTATCAATACTATCCAAAGAACAAGCCGCTTATCATTTTTTAAGTGGTTACACTGCAAAAGTTGGCTCTACTGAGTTAGGCTCAACTGAAGAAATATCTTCAACTTTTTCAAACTGTTTTGGTGCACCATTTTTCCCGAGGAAAGCTCAAGTCTATGCAGATCTATTAATGAAAAGAATTGAAGGCTTTGGTAGCAAAGTTTACATAGTAAATTCTGGTTGGACTGGCGGCTCTTATGGGGTTGGGGAAAGATTTAATATTCCAACTACTCGAAATATTATTAAAGCAATCCAGTCAGGATCTATTGAAGAAAGTCCAAAATCTAAACTCGACATTATGAATGTAGAAATTCCTACGCAACTAGAAGGTGTAGAAACTAAAATTTTGAATCCGTCTGAAACTTGGTCTGACCAAGGCCTCTATAAAAAAGCAGCTGAAGATTTAGCAATTAAGTTTAATGACAACATCTCTAAATTCGATGTTACCGATGAAATCCTTGCTTCTGGTCCTTCTATATAACTTAAATATTGAAGCCTACTTTAATGTAAGTCATAAATTATTGAATAAATTTCATGCAAAATGCATTTAAAGACTCGCTAAAAAAATTAAGTGACCTAAATCTAACTAATTATTTAAACTTTTCTCAAAGGGGTATTGAAAAGGAATCCTTAAGAGTTAATGACTCGGAAATATCTTACTCAGATCATCCAAAAGTTTTAGGTTCAGCCTTAACTAACCCTTTTATTACTACGGATTTTTCTGAAGCTTTATTGGAGTTTATAACAAGAAAATCTTCTTCTGTTGACAAAGCTCTGGATGAATTAAAAATTATTCTAACCTACACACATCAAAATATTGATGATGTTATTTGGCCTGGAAGTGTACCTTGCTCTATTAAAGAAGAATCTAAGATTAGAATTGCTAATTATGGAAATAGTAACTCGGGAAAACTGAAAGAGCTTTATAGGATCGGGCTGAGTTATAGATATGGAAGTATGATGCAGTGTGTATCTGGCATCCATTACAATTTTTCATTGAACGAAGATTTTTTTAAAAAATGGCAAGGATCGAAAGAGAACTTTCAATCTTTTCAAAATAAAAAATATTTAAACTTAATAAGAAATTTCAGAAAAAATGCTTGGCTTCTTCTTTATTTATTTGGTGCAAGTCCAGTTGTTCCAAATACCTTCCTTACTGATAGAAAAAATTTCCTCAAACCTCTTAATAACGATGACTCTTTCTTGGAAAATGCAACCTGTTTAAGAATGAGCGAATTAGGCTATATGTCTGAAGCCCAAGATGATCTGAATATCGCTTATAACACCTTGGACGAATATATATCTGACCTAAGAAATGCTTTGACGAAAAAGTATGAGCCATATGAAAAAATAGGTTTAAAAAAAGACGAACAACATATACAAATAAATGACTCAATAATTCAAATCGAAAATGAGTATTACAGTTCTATCAGACCGAAAAGAGTTGTTGACAGTGGCCAAAGACCTATAAATGTTTTAAAAAATAAAGGCATAGAGTATGTGGAAGTAAGATGTTTAGATAATAATCCCTTTTTGAGAGGAAGCATCGATAAACATACAGCTTATTTTATAGAAGCTTACCTTATGGTTTCTATTATTGACGAAGATTACTCTTTTGATGAAAAAAGGATTAAAGAAATTCAAGACAACTGGCAAAATACGGTAAGAAATGGCAGAGATCCAAATCTTTTGATAAAGCGAGATGGAAAAACTATTTCTGTGAAAGATGCCGCCAATGAAGTATTTAGTAAAATTTATGATTTTGCTTACGCTCTTCCAATCGAGGCATATGATCTCAAAAATAAAATCTTAAGATCTTTAGAAGTACAAAAATCAAAACTTCGCGATCCTGAGTTAACGCCTTCCGGAAATATTTTGAAAGAAATGCAAGAAAAAAATCTTACTTGGGACGAATTTTGTAACGATAAAGCAAAAAAAAATACAAACTATTACAAGTCTCTAAAAAAAGATACAACAAATATAAAAATATCTTCGGAGATTTCGATTAAAGATTTTGAAAAATTAGAGTCTTCGAAAGAAGTTGATTTTGATACTTTTTTAAAGGATTATTTAAACGCTATATAAAAAGGAGAAATCGATGAAGGCATATGTTTGTAGAGAATTTGGTCCTGTGGACACACACAAAATTGAAGAAATAGAAGATCCTAGAGCAGAGCCAGGGATGGTAGTTATTGATGTTAAAGCTGCTGGTGTGAGTTTCCCGGATGTTCTAATTGTACAAGGAAAATATCAGTTTCAACCGCCCTTTCCTTTTTCGCCTGGTGGAGAAGTTGCCGGAGTAATCTCTGAAGTAGGTGAAGGAGTTTCTGACTGGAAAGAAGGGGATAGAGTAATTGCAATGATTGGTAACGGTGGAATAGCCGAAAAGGTTTCTGCTTTCGGACCTACTCTGATGGCGCTGCCAAAAACAATGGATTTTAAAGATGGTGCTGCTTTTCCTCTTAACTATGGAACCACATACTATGCTTTAAAACAAAGAGGAGAACTTAAAGAAGGTGAAACACTTTTGGTAACTGGTGCCGGAGGGGGTGTAGGAACTACCGCAATAGAAATTGGCAAAGCAATGGGCGCAAGAGTTATCGCTGCAGCAAGTAACCAAGAAAAATTAGACATTGCGAAAAGATTAGGAGCTGATGAAGTTGTAAATTATGGCGATGGCGAATTAAAAGAAAAAGTAAAAGAACTTACTAATGGATTAGGAGCTGATGTTATTTATGATCCTGTAGGTGGTGATATATTCTTGCAATGCATGAGATGTGTAAATTGGAAAGGTAGAGTACTTGTCATTGGATTCCCAGCTGGAATTCCAAAAGTTCCAACAAATCTTGCCCTTTTAAAAGGATGCTCAATTGTAGGAGTTTTTTGGGGAAGCTTTACTGGTAGAGAACCGGAAGAAAATAATAAAAACTTTGAAGAGCTTTTTGCCTTGCATGCCGAAGGCAAGATAAAACCTGAAATTACTAAAAGCTATTCGTTAAACCAGGCGGTTGAAGCGATAAAATCTCTTGAAGATAGAACTGCTACTGGAAAGGTAGTTATTGAAATCTAAAAAAAGGAGGATTTGACCTCCTTTTTTTATTGTCTAAGCTTTACTCTTTTGGTTCTGGCGCAGTCCATATTCCATAAAATAGAGCAATAGTTATCCCAAGCCAAAAAACTACGCTCACTGGATCAGATGGTATTAATCCAGTACTGAGATACCCAGTCGCTCCCATATTGTCTACAAACCTCTGTCCACCAACGCTCAAAGAGTCTAATTGAGATAAGCTATAAGCCCAATTATTAAAGAATGCTGGAAAAGTATTCCAAGCTGTTAAATTAAAAACCAAAACAGATCCAGAAATAGCCGTTCCAAGTATTTTTTGAAATAAATTAGATCCTCTTTCATGCGCTAAAGTATTAGCTCTAAACATCATCCATAACAAAAATAACATGGCAAACATGAATATTGCTCGCCCTATAAATCCCGTTGCGAAGTTATTACTTATTTGAAATTCATCCATTTGTTCTCCTAATTTTTATGTTATAAAAAAAGGAGGCATCAGCCTCCTTTTTTTTTAGCAAGCTTTATTCTTTTGGCGCTGGTGCAGTCCAAATTGGAAGAATCAAACTTATTAAAACAACTATAAAAAATATAACTGCCATCGGATCAGCTGGTATCAAGGAAAATGCATCCAAAGACCCACCGCCGAAGAAGTCTACAAAAGCCTGTCCTCCTTCAGACAGATTTTCTAATTGAGACAAATTATAAGCTGCTGCTGCCTGTTGAGAATATAAAAAGCCTAAGGTTAAGCAATTAAAATAAACCACTATTACAGAAAAAAGGGTTCCAAGAATTTTACCAACAATAGTAGCTCCATCTTGATACATTCTGTAAACGCCTCCATAAGCCATAAAAAGTAAAAAAGTAAAAACCATTAAATAAAGGGCATTACTAATTAAAAAAGAATTAAATTGTGAAATTATTTGAAATTCAGTCATATTCTCTCCTTATTTTCTTGGCACCCAAATTAAAGACAAGATCATTATAGTAATAATCACACAAAAGGCTATTCCCAAAGGCGTAGGCATTCCTGTTGCTTCAGTTGTGCCAACATAATCTATGAAAGCTTGAGCACCAATTGGGTCTCCAGTATTTTCAGGACCTATTTCTGTAAGTCTTCTTGCAAAAGTCACCCAAGTGTTGGAAGCAAAGCCAAATGATTGAAATGTACCAGCCATTACTGTAAGACCAAATGCACTTGATACTATTTTTGTAACTAGATTGCTATCAGGATTCTCTCCCGTCATATTGGCTACCCTTAAAGCCAACCAAATAGCAATAATTACTCCTATAAAAGTTAACGCGTCTACAATTCTTCCATTCTGAAAGGCTTGTAAAGCTGTATTTGCTAAATCCATATTTCTCTCCTTTATGTATTTAATTAAGAATAATTCTCAATAAAACTATATCAGAGATAAATTGAGTTAAAAATATTTTTATGCGTCAGAGATTCGACTAATTTGAAAATTTTATGACGCTTTCTAAAGCTTCAGCCATCATCTCTGGAGTATATGGTGTTTTAAAAAAACCATGATATTTGCCGGAAGGATCAATCAAAGCCAAATTCATACTATGATCCATATCATAGTCTGTATTTTTTGAATCAATCACTGGCGTGAATGGCAAAGTTAAATTTAACGAAAGCTGATAAATATCCTTAATATTTCCTGAAACTCCCTTAAATTCTTTATTAAATGCCTTGGCATATTGATTTACCCTCTCAGGGCTATCTCTGTCAGGGTCTATAGAAATCATCACAAAGTTTATTTTTTCTATAAGCCCCTCCTTCTGCGAAAGGATTTGGGCAGTTTTTGCCATCTTTTGCATGGTCATAGGACACATATCTGGACAAGAAGCAAAACCTAAAAATACCAAGTCCCACTTTCCTTTAAAATTAGCCTCAGTAAAAGGTTTGTCATTTTCAAAAAGCGAAAAGGCATTTAAATCTCTTTTAGTATTTAGTTTATAGAACTTCAATAACTTGTATTGATCGTTGGTTAGTTCCTTCTCAGCGACCGTACTATAAACAAAAAGCCCTATAACCATTGAAACGATGGCCAAACAAGAAATGACTGTATAGGTGATGCCTTTATTTTTTGTCATTGAATTAAATCAATCTATCCAAGATCATCGAAACAAATAATATTGTCAAATAGATTATTGAGTATAAGAAAAATGGAATTGCTCCGCTATTGTTTTTATCCTGCATTAAACGAGCAGCCAAAAAAATGAAAATTAAGCCTAAAGAGCTAGCAGAAATAAAATAGAAAACGCCCAAACTCCCAATTGCAAAAGGCAAAAGCGAACAAGCTAAAAGGAGAAAGGAATAAAGTAAAATTTGAATTTTAGTATATTCAATGCCTTTGACTACCGGCATCATAGGAACGTTAGCATTTTCGTAATCATCAATCCTATCTATTGCCAAAGCCCAAAAATGCGGAGGCGTCCAGACAAAAATAATTGCAACCAATAATAAAGGCAAAGGTGAGATGGATCCAGTCAAAGCAACCCACCCTAAAACAGGAGGCATTGCGCCAGCAAGGCCTCCAATGACGATGTTTTGCGGTCCAGCAAATTTCAAAATTCTAGTATACAAAAAGGCATAGAAAATCCATGTTGCAACTGTAAGAGCCCAAGATAGAAAATTGTTAAAGGTCAACAAAAGAAAAGAGCCAATAATAAAAAGAATTGCTGCAAATGTAATAGCATTTATGACGGGAATTTTTCCAGCTACAAGTGGCCTTTTATCTGTTCGCTTCATTTTTGCATCTATTTCTAAATCTAATATTTGATTTATAGCTGCACTAGATGCAGCGATGAGGCCAATACCAAATATGCCAGTCAATGCCATGAGAATATTTGTTTCAAAGCCGTCCACTAGAAACATTGCGGTAGCAGCTGTTAATACCAACAAATAAATAATCGAAGGCTTAGTGAGTTGAATATATGCTCCCAAGTTGAAGGATGGATTCTTCTCTTTTACGTTAGCTATCACTGACCTTTAACCTGAAATATGAAATTGAAATTAACAACAATAAAGCTCCGAGATTATGAGCTATTGCTACGTATAAAGGAAGCGAATAAATAATGTTGGAAACCCCTAATATCAATTGAAGAAATAATAATGAAATTAAAATTTTAGCAAAACTATATTGTCTTTCTTTAGCCAAAATAAATGTCAAAAATAGAAAATAAGCTGTTACAAAATAAGCACCGAATCTATGCACAATGTGAATTGCTAATCTTGCTTCATGATCGAGTTGTCCTCCTAAATAATCTGGCCCAATACTTTGTAAAAAATTAAATCCCATTTTGAAATCTGCATTAGGGATGATCTCTCCCTGACAAAGAGGGAAGTCGGGACATGCTAATGAAGCATAATTAGAGCTGAGCCAAACTCCTAAAATAATCTGAATTATAAGAACCGGAAAAGCCCAATTTAGTATGTTTTTAGAAGAAGCTGTCATGGAATATAGGTTTTTATTACCCTCACTCAATTCTTTTAATTTTACGTATATTAAAAAAATAAGTGTCGTAGTGGCAAAACCTCCTAATAGGTGAATTGATACTATTTGAGGCCACAACTTAAGGCTTACTGTCAGATAACCAAAGGTTGATTGAAATAAGACCAACAAAGTAAGGGCTCCTGATAACTTAGTAACCAATTGGTTTCGAGGTTTTAAGAAGAATGACATGGCAAAAATTGCAATAATCAAAAGCCCTAAGCTTCCTGCAAAATATCTATGTACTACTTCAGGAATTGCTTTCTCCACTTCGAATTTCCTCTCGGGATAAAGAGCATTGGCTTGGCTAATCTCTGCCTCAGTCGTCGGCATCCAAACAAAGCCATAACAACCTGGCCAATCTGGACACCCAAGGCCTGCATCAACAAGCCGTGTCCAAGCTCCCAATGCAACTACGGAAAATGCCAAAAATACTCCAATTAATGAAATGATTTTTAGTTTATTTAAGTTAACCAATTTTTGATGCTCCTAATAGTTTTTTTAGATCTGCAAGAAGTTTTTTGCCGTCTACTTCTCCAGAATAATGCAAAATAACATTGCCAATAGGATCAACGACAAACATATTGGGTTGTGCAAACGGATCAATTCCGCTTTGATTAAATGCTTCAGTAATTTTAGATTGATCTTTTACTTCAATAAAATTTAAATCAGGATAAGCAGAAAAAAAATTTTCTAGCTTTGGTTTGATCGCTGATGGAGCGGCAATATATCTTTTTACGCGGGTTTGTTGTCTAGCTAAAAGCACATTTACTTGTCTTGCAACGTATATTAAGTTTGCACAGCTTTCGAGACATTTGTCGTTGATAAAATGAACCAGCATCCATTTTCTTTCCATGCTGTCGACGTTTAAGTTTTGGTAATCTAATTCTAGATTAAGATTTCCTACATCGATTGGGTCTGCAAGCAAATTTCCATAGTTAACTTTTTCTTCAGGCCCGTATCCGGAATAGTACCAAACTGTACTAAGTGTAATAACAAGTATGGGTGTTAAAAAAATTAACAGCGCTGTTACAAAACCTTTATTCATTATCTTTCATCTCACCTTTTCTTAAAAAGAATACATACCCAACAATTAAAACAACTGCTAATCCGAACCATTGAACAGCGTACCCAAAATGTCTAAAAGAGCTTAAATTTATTGGCTGCCAAGTTTTAACAAAAGCTGATTCGGATAATTCAGATAATTCCAAAATGTAAGGCGACAAAGGTTTTCCAAGAAAATTGGATAGCTCACTTAGATTTACAGTTTGCAGTAAGATCGGATTATTTTTATTATTCATTTCTTCATTTTCAAGAACAAAGTCTTGTGATTCAGGTCTTAAAACTCCTTGTACTTTCAATACATTCTTTGTAGTGTTTATTGTTGGTAATTTAGATCTATCTTCTAACTCGATCCATCCTCTAGAAACTAAAACTAAATTATTATTGGTTGTTTCAAATGGTGAAAAAACTTTTAAACCAGGTTTTCCATTATGAATTCTATTATCTAAAAAAAATATTTTTTCTAAATATTTTCCTTCTAAAACTACATTCCTATAAAGATCAGATTCTAGAAACGCATTATATTTGATCTCTTTAACAGGTTGAGATTGTCGTTCTAAAAAAGTATTTTCTAATTCTTTTTTATTATAGCCTCTGTCTATTTGCCAAACTCCAAGAGATAATACTAATATCAATAAAAGAAAAAAAGTTAACGAAGCTTTCCAATTACTTATCAAGACTTTCATTCTATAATCTAAAAATGATCTTTAAAATAGTCATAATCTTGTTAGCCGCTGCAATGTTGATAAGTCTTTTTTCTAGCGCATTTTTTCTTGTCAAAGACAAAGGGAATACAGAAAGAGCCCAAAATACTTTAAGAATTCGAGTGACTATTGCTGTTCTAATTATGATTACCGTAGCCATTGGTATTTATACCGGACAACTTGGTGTAAATATTCCTTTTGGTTAAAAAATATAAACTACCAGCACTAAAAGAATCCAAACCACATCCACAAAATGCCAGTACCAGGAACCAGCTGCTAGGCCAAAATGGTCGTGCTCACTAAAAGCTCCACCGAAACCTCTAATGGTCATTATTGTAAGTATTATCGCTCCAAGACAAACATGGAACCCGTGAAAACCAGTTAATAAAAAGAAAGTTGTTCCATATATTCCTGCTCCAAGCGTTAAACCCATATGCGTGTAGGCTTCGTAGTATTCTAAACCTTGAAGAAAAACAAATATGTATCCTAAAGATAAAGTTGCCACCATCCATAATTTAAAAGCTGTTCTGTTTCCCTTTCTTAAGCCTGCTTCGGCCAGCGCAATTGTGCCACTAGAAGTTATTAAACAAAGTGTATTCCAAAAAGGCAGCCAGGTATGTAATTTTGATACTTCAGGTATCGACATACTATGGTGAGCTCCCGGAAATTGTTCATTATCTGGAGTGACTAAAAGAGGCCAAGCTGCTTCAAACCCCGGCCATAAAATATTTGTTATTGCTTTTTCCCCCTCTCCGCCTAACCAAGGTACAGCAAAAAGCCTTACGTAACCAAGAGCCAAAAAGAAGGCAAAGAAGAACATAACTTCTGAAAAAATAAACCAAGCCATACCCCAAACAAAAGATTGATTCAACTGACCGCTATACATGCCGGAATCATTTTCCTTAATGACGCTGCCAAACCAGAAAAACATTGTTCCCCAAATAACAGCAAAAGAAGTTATTAATAACCAGTGGGCATTTGAGTCCTCTTCGCCCCAATTATTCATAGTAAAAGACGCGCCTAAAACAAAAAGTAACAGACCGAATGCCATAAAGATGGGCATTCTGCTGCTTGCTGGAACGTAATATGAAGAATCAGAACTCATTAGTTTTTTGCTTGGAGATTAGCAAACTCCTCGGTCACATCAAATAGAGTATACCCCAAAGCCAACGAAGAAATGTCATCAGGTAATTCAGGATCGATAATAAACTTAACAGGAATCGTGATAGATTCGCCTGCTGCTAAAAACTGTTGTTCAAAACAAAAACATTCTGTTTTATGGAAATACCTTGCTCCCCTGCCAGGAGAAACACTTGGGACAGCCTGACCTATCATTGGTTTATCTGTAGTGTTTGTAAAGGTAAAGTCCATTAAATAATCTTGACCCGTTTCAACTTTCATTTGGGGTGAACTAGATTTGAAAGACCAAGGCATTTGTTTGTTGTTCGAAGTGACAAAAGTTATTTTTACTTCTCTCGATGAGATCTCCTGGTCGTAGGTTGTAATAGTAGGTCCAGTAACTTTTCCATTCAATCCAGTAATGTCACAAAAAACATCGTATAAAGGCACTAGAGCGAATCCAAAGCCAAACATTCCAAAAGTAAAAAGGATTAATTTTAGAGTGCTTTTTCGAGCTTCCATATCTTGCTAAGAACTAGACTTTAGGCTTTCCATTGATGGAGGTGAGCTGAAAGTATGATAAGGGGCTGGTGAATCTACAGTCCACTCAAAACCTCTATCTTTCGCACCTTCCCATACTTCAGTAGTAGCGGCTTTTCCATTGTAAATGCACTTAAGTACTATGAATAAGAAAAGTAGCTGAGAAATACCAAACAAAAATGCTCCTACACTGACCATCATGTTCCAATCAGCAAATTGCATTGCATAGTCAGGAATTCTTCTTGGCATTCCTGCAAGTCCAACAAAATGCATTGGGAAGAAAGTCAAATTTACTGAAATGAATGACATCCAGAAATGAACTTTCCCTAAAGTTTCGTCATACATTTTTCCAGTCCATTTTGGAATCCAATAATAAGCTGCAGCTAAGAGCGAGAAAAGCGCTCCTGGAACGAGCACATAGTGGAAGTGTGCTACAACAAAATAAGTATCGTGATATTGGAAGTCAGCCGGAGCAATAGCGAGCATAATTCCTGAGAGGCCTCCGATTGTGAATAATGCTACAAAGGCGATGGCAAACAACATTGGCGTCTCAAAAGTAAGTGACCCTTTAAACATAGTGGACAACCAGTTGAAAACTTTAACTCCCGTTGGAATCGCAATTAACATTGTCGAATACATAAAAAATAATTCTCCCGCAATTGGCATACCTACCGTAAACATATGGTGTGCCCATACAACAAAGGATAAAAGTGCAATTGACGCAATTGCATAAACCATAGAAGAATATCCAAAGATTGGTTTTCTAGAGAAAGTCTCAATAATATGAGAGACAATACCAAAGGCTGGCAAGATCATAATATAAACCTCTGGATGCCCAAAAAACCAAAAAATATGCTGGAAAAGGACAGGATCTCCACCACCGGCTGCTTTAAAGAAACTTGTGCCAGCATGGATATCCATTAACATCATAGTTACGGCTCCTGCTAGAACTGGCATCACAGCAATTAGCAAGTAAGCTGTTATAAACCAAGACCATACGAATAGAGGCATCTTCATGAGCGTCATACCCGGCGCTCTCATATTTAAGATGGTAGTAATAATATTTATGGAACCCATAATTGATGAAGCTCCCATAATGTGTACGGAAAAAATAAAAAATGTAACAGTAGGTGGTGCATACTCGGTTGATAGAGGTGCATAGAAAGTCCAACCAAAATTAGGAGCTCCGCCTTCCATAAAAAAAGTACTTAAAAGAATTCCGAAAGCCACAGGCAGTATCCAAAAACTTAAGTTATTTAACCTTGGTAAAGCCATATCAGGCGCTCCGATTTGCATTGGTATCATCCAATTTGCAAAACCAACAAACGCCGGCATGATCACTCCGAAAACCATAATCAAACCATGATTGGTTACCATCTGGTTATAAAATTCTGGAGATACAATTTGACTTCCTGGTTCAAAAAGCTCAGCTCTTATTACCATTGCCATTGCTCCGCCAACAAAAAGCATTATTAAGCTAAACCACAGGTACATCGAACCAATGTCTTTATGGTTTGTAGTGTAAAGCCATCTTGAGAAACCTTTTGCCGGTCCGTGGTGGTGATCGTCGTGATGTGAATCTATAACTGCACTCATAATTTATTCCTTAATTTAAAGTTTATTATTTTTATAATCTAAAATCTCT
>Ga0207985_1000308_pt1 | contig 13471 bp, 9 predicted proteins | sample ETNtaG_3_FD_185761 | JGI IMG/M metagenome (GOLD analysis project Ga0207985, IMG submission 185761) | Marine microbial and viral communities from oxygen minimum zone, Eastern Pacific Ocean - ETNP201302SV84 (SPAdes) (version 2) | ecosystem: Environmental > Aquatic > Marine > Unclassified ...
GAATATAGAAAAGAGGCTATTGAAAAATTAGGAGCAAAAGTAAAAATTATTGGAAAGAATAGTGATGAAGCTGATTTGCATGCTAAACAAATTGCGAAAGAAAAAAATATCCCATTAATCCACCCCTTTGATGATGAAGATATTATTATAGGCCAAGGTACAGTTGGGCTTGAAATGCTTAAGGAGTTTCCTGAGGTTGATACTGTAATTATCCCAACATCTGGTGGTGGTCTTATATCTGGAATTGCTCAGGCAATTAAACTTCAAAAACCTGACACAAAAATTATTGCTGTATCTATGGAAAGAGGTCCTTCAATGTATGAAAGTCTAAAAGAAGGTAAACCTGTCGATGTAGAGGAAACTGAAACTTTAGCTGATTGTTTAGGAGGAAGTATTGGTCTAGATAATAAATTTACATTTAATATTGTACAACAATACGTTGATGACTTTGTTTTAGTCAGTGAAGAAAAAATAGCTGAAGGAATTAGAATAAATTTTTTAGAACATAAAATTGTATCTGAAGGTGCAGCAGCAACAAGTGTAATGGTTGTTAAAGAAAAACTAACATCGCACTTAGGAAAAAATATAATCTGTTTAATTTGTGGTGGAAATATTGACTCAGAATTGTTTAACAAAGTTTTAAGTCATGCTCATCCTTAATAAAAATGATATTATTCAACATGTAGATTTGAATAAAAATCTCATACCAATAATAGAGGAGGCTTTTATAAGTTTATCAAAAGGATTGGTAATGATGCCACCTATAATGAGAATTGATATTGAAAAATATCATGGTGAATCTGATGTTAAAGCTGCATACGTTGAGGGTCTTGATAGTTTTGCAATAAAAATCGCTTCAGGTTTTTTCGATAATCCAAAACTTGGTCTGCCATCTAGTAATGGACTGATGGTTTTATTAGATTCAAAGACTGGTGTTGTAAAATCTGTTCTATTGGATGAAGGTTATCTTACAGATACTAGAACAGCTATAGCAGGAGCAATAGCTACAAAATATTTATCAAATCAAAATGCTAATTCTGTTGGTATTATTGGAGCTGGAATTCAAGCCAAATTACAACTTCAAGCAATAATGTTAGTTAGAAAAATAAAAAAAATAATAGTCTGGACAAGAGATGAGACAAAAGCAAACCAATTTATCGAAGGTTTTAAAGATTTAGATTTAGATTTGCATGTAGCTTCTTCTTGCAAGGAGTTGGCAAGCTTATCAGAAATAATCGTTACAACGACTCCTAGTAAAAAACCGCTTTTGGAATTTGATTGGATAATTAAAGGAACTCACATAACAGCAATGGGATCAGATGCAGAACAAAAAAACGAATTAGATCCTCAGATGTTAAAACATTGCGATCAATATGTACCTGACAATCAATTACAAACAAGTGTTTTGGGTGAATTACATCATGCTTTAAAACAAAATATAATTTCTTCTAAAGAAAAATTTAATGAACTTGGCGATATTATTAACGATCCAAGCTTAGGAAGAAAAAATAAAGAAGATATAACAATATGTGATTTGACAGGAACTGGCGTACAAGATACTGCAATAGCAAGATTTGCTTATAATCTTTGTAAAACAAATAATTTAGGCATCAATATTTAATTTATGAGTCAAGCAATAATAAAAAAAACGTCTGATTACTTCAAATCAAAAGGAGTTGTCTTGCCAAGTATAAGTGAACTTCAAGACCCTCAAATTATTAATGATGATATTAAAAATTCTCTAAAAAAAATAAATAATAATGATATCAATCCTCTTAACCTCTTTAGAGTTCATTGGTTTAATAAAAGAGATCAATCAGGTTTTGGAAATGAGCCTGAATATATTGTGCTTCCAACAGAATTCACAGGTGTTAAGGCAAAGATAATTGTAAATATGGGACGATATTTTCCCTTAATAACAGCTCATAAAGTTTTGGCAGCTTATGGTTGTTTGCTTCCAAGAATATTAAATGGCACTTTTGATTATGAAAAACATAAAGCAGTTTGGCCTTCTACAGGAAATTATTGTAGGGGCGGAGTAGCAATATCTCGGATAATGGGTCTTAATAGTATTGCAATACTTCCTGAAGGAATGAGTAATGAGAGATTTGAATGGTTGAATAATTGGGTTGAAGATAAAAAAAATATCATAAAGACAAAAGGCACAGAAAGTAATGTTAAAGAAATTTACGATGCTTGTAATGAATTAAAAAAAGATAATCAAAATGATATCATAAATCAATTTGATGAGTATTATAATTACAGTATTCATCGTTCTATAACGGGTCCATCTTTTGAAAAATCATTTCTTAAAGTTAAAGGTAACAGTAATTTAACTCCTAGGTTTTACGTAAGTGCTTCAGGATCAAGTGGTACTCTAGCAGCAGGAGATTATCTTAAAGATAAATTACAGACGAAGATTGCAGTTGTTGAAGCTTTGGAGTGCCCAACTTTGCTTCATGGAGGTTATGGTGAACATAATATACAAGGAATTGGTGACAAACATGTTCCCCTTATTCATAATGTAATGAATACAGATTTTGTCGTAGATGTTTCTGATCAAGCTACCAATAATCTAAATATGATTTTTAATACTGAAATAGGAAAAAAGTTTTTAATTGAGAAAAAAAATTTTGAGCCTGATTTTGTTTCACGACTTCCTGAATTTGGCTTTTCAGCAATAGCAAATATATTGGCATCAATAAAACTAGCTAAATATATGGATTTAAATAGTGATGACGCAATTATAACGGTTGCTACTGATGGTGCAGATTTATACATGTCAGAATTGAATAAGACCATTGCTGATTTTAAAAATAATTATGATGAAATAGTTTGTGCTGAACTATTTGGAAAACACTTATCAGGAATATCTACTGATAATATGCTAGAACTTTCTTACATGGATAAGAAAAGAATATTTAATTTAGGGTACTTTACTTGGGTAGAGCAACAAGGTGTAAGTCTTGAAGAATTTGAAAAAAGAAAAGATCAAAAATTTTGGAATTCACATTATGAATATATGCTTTCTCTAGACAATAAGATTAAAGAATTTAATAATATGTAGGTTATGAAAACTCAGTCATTACATAACCAATTAGTAGAATGGCGTCATGATCTTCATATGCACCCACAATTAAGTTTTGAAGAAGAGTATGCTGCAGCAAAAGTGTCAACACTTCTAAAAGAGTTTGGAATAGAAGTTCATTCTGGTATTGCCAGAACTGGAGTAGTTGGAATTTTAAAAAAAGGAAATAGTTCAAAATCAATAGGTATAAGAGCTGACATGGATGCTCTTCCTATACATGAAACTAATAAGTTTAGTTATAAGTCCAAGTTTGATAACAGAATGCATGCATGTGGACATGACGGTCACACAACAATGTTATTAGGTGCAGCAAAATATTTATCAGAAAAAGGTAACTTTAACGGTACGGTATATTTTATTTTTCAACCTGATGAAGAGAATACATTCGGTGCAAGAACAATGATAGATGAAGGATTGTTTGATAAATTTAACATTGATGAAGTTTACGCTATGCACAATATTCCTAACATGGAAATTGGAACATTTGGTACAAGAAATGGAGCTATTACAGCCAGCGAAAATTTATTTGAAATTGAAATAAAAACTAAAGGTGGGCACGCTGCATTACCTCATATGGGGGTAGATGCAATAACTGTTGGTTCTCAAATAGCTGTAGCACTTCAATCGATAGTGTCTAGGAAATTAAATCCAGCAGACAATGGTATAGTGTCTATTACCGAATTTATAACCGATGGTAAAAAAAATGTTCTGCCAGGTATGGTAAAAATGACTGGTGACGCGAGAGCTTTATCAAAAGAAACAAATGAAAAAATTGCTTCAAAAATGTTACAAATTGTCGAAGGGATTTGCAATGCACATGGTGTTAATGGTAGTGTTAAATATGAAACAGCCTGTCCTGTAACTTTTAATTCAAAAAATCAAACTGAGTCTGCAACAAAAGCTGCAGTTTCTTTACTTGGTAGTGATAAATGTAATGGTAATATAGAACCACGTTTATTCTCAGAAGATTTTTCTGTTATGGCAAATGAAAAACCTGGCTGCTTTGTTTTAATGGGTAACGGAACATCAGAGCAGCATTCCAGACCTTTACATGCTGATAATTATGATTTTAATGACGAATTATTAGTCATAGGTTCTTCATATTGGACTGAATTGGTAGAACAACAATTAAAATAAATGTTTTCTGAAAACTTAAATAAACTAAAGAAAAAAATGTCTGAGAACAATATTGATCTCTCAATTATAACTGATGATGACTCGATATATTATTTCACAGGATACCATGACTTCCTTCATATGGATTTTTATCGACCAACATTATTAGTTGTTTCAAATGATCATAAAACTTATTTAATTACACCTCTTCTTGATGTTTTATTAGTACCAGAATCTTGTCCTGTAGATATGGTTGAAACATGGAATGATGGTATTGGAAATGAATGGAGAGAATTATTACCTCAAATCATCAATCAGCATAAAAATATTTTTATTGAAAAATTTAAAATTAACCCAATGGTTAAGAGTTATTTAGACGAATTACTTCAAGACCATCCTGGGGATTTAACCAAATTAATAGATAATATAAGAATGATTAAATCTAATCATGAATTGAATATAGCTCGTCATGCCGGCGAAGTTGGTATGGCTATGATGGAGGCAGCAAAAAAAACAATTGGCCATAATGTTCCTGAGTATGAGGTTGCACTTGCACAATCACAAGCTGGAACAAGAAAAGCTGCAGATCTTTTAAAAGAATTTTATCCTGATAATATCAATATGTCTCCAAATATTCACTTTTTACCTGTTATGACATCGGGTCATGATTTACCTAAAACTCACCATCGTGCTTCAACCAAAATTATAAAAAAAGGTGATCCCGTATTCGTATGTTATTGTGGTTCTACAAATTTCCATAGGTTTAAATTAGGTTTTGACAGAATATTTTGGGTAGAAGAAATTCAATCCGATGAACAAATAAAAGCTTTTGAGACTGCAGTTAAATCTCAAAAAGCTGCTCTTGAAATTCTTGGCCCTGGAGTAACAGCTGAAGAAGTTCATGCTGCTTATGCAGATACTATACAGTCTGAGGGATACCCTTATCCTACATTTCGATGTGGAAGAGGTACAGGCTTTAGCTTTTTAGAGGAACCACAATTAGTAGTTGGTAATAAAACAGTACTGGAGCCTGGAATGGTATTTGCCGTTGATGGCGGGGCAAGTGCAAATAATTTTAGATCACAAGTTGGTGATAGTTTTATTATAACAAAAGATGGATACGAACAAATTACACATCATTCTAAAAATATTGATGACCTAATAATTCCACATGGATGAAATCACAGTATTTAACACACATTGCTGTGGTGAAATTGGGGATGTCGTAACTGGAATTAAAGGCTTGAAGTTTAATTCACCTGAGGAAGCTTCTAAAAAACTTTTTTTAGATAAAAAATGGAGAAATTTTTTTTTAAATGAACCTCGGGGAGGGGTCTTTAAACATTGTAATATTATTTTAGAACCTTCAAATAAAAATGCAGATGCTGGATTTGTAATCATGGAACCAGAAGATAATCCTCCAATGAGCGGATCAAATGCAATTTGTGTAACGACAGTCTTATTAGAAAAAAATATTGTTCAAATGAAATATCCTAAAACCATGCTTACACTTGAAGCTCCCGGTGGTTTAATAAAAGTTGTTGCTGATTGTGAAAATAAGAAAGTTAAAAGTGTCACTTTAACTAATCTTGCCTGCTTTGCAGATAAAATAGATGTAGATTTAAAGACTAAAAATTATGGTACAATTAAAGTAAGTACTGCTTTTGGAGGTGACAGTTTTTTAATTTGTAATGCTAGTGATTTTAATCTTAAAATTGAACCAAAGAATGCAAATAAATTTGTAAATGTTGCTAAAGAATTATTGAAAGAAGCAAACGCATCTATAGGATTTGAACATCCTACTATTAAAGGATTAGACTATCTTTCTTTTTGCCAATTTATTGAACCCTTAAAAAAAAATAATCAATCATTACTTACAGGATTAAATACAGTTGTTATACGACCTGGGAAACTTGATCGTTCACCCTGTGGTACAGGCACTTCAGCAAGATTAGCAGTAATGAAAGAAAAAAATGAAATACAAATAAATGAAGAATTTATATCAAAGTCTATTATAGGATCTTCATTTAAAGCAAGTATTGAAAAGGAAATTAAAATTAATAACAAAAATTGTATTATTCCAAAAATAACAGGTAGTGCATTTATTACTGGAAAACAAAGTTTATATATCGATAAGGATGATCCTTTTCCAGAAGGTTATAGATTAAATGACACATGGCCAGATTCATCAAGTTAACTGTGATTAAATAACACTAGCATGGCAAGTTAATTCATTTTACTTTCATCAACTATTCTAATAATTAATAAAACAAATGACAAAATTTAATGCCTGGAATGTAATTAAAAACGGTTTAAATGGTCAGTCTTATTGGACTAGACAATGGCGTGATCCAGAACCAAAAAGTAGTTATGATGTTGTAATAATTGGGGGAGGTTTACACGGTCTTGCCACGGCATATTATTTAGCAAAGAATCATAATATAAAAAATGTAGCTGTCTTAGAAAAAGGCTGGATTGGTGGAGGAAACGCTGGACGTAATACAACTATTGTAAGATCAAATTATATGATGCCAGGCAACCACGAATTTTATGAACATTCTTTAAAGTTATGGGAAAATTTAAGTCACGAATTAAATTATAATGTAATGTTTAGCCAACGAGCTCATGTCTCGTTATTTCATAGCCCTGGTGCTAAAGATTCAGTTTCACGGATTTATAATATTATGCGACTCCATGGAACTGATGCAGAACTTTGGGATTTAAAAACTTTAAAGAAAAAAATTCCGCATTTAAATTATCATAATTCTAGATTTCCAATACTTGGAGCTGCAGTTCAAAAAAGAGCAGGCAATGCAAGACACGATGCAGTTGCATGGGGTTATGCAAGGGCTGCAGATACATTAGGTGTAGACATTCTTCAAAATTGTGAAGTTACAGGTTTTACAAGAAAGAATGGAAATATTGAAAGTATTCAAACTTCAAGAGGAATTATAAAAGGAAAGAAAATAGGATTTGCTGTTGCAGGCAATACTTCAGTATTATGGCAAATGGCAGAATTAGGCAACCTGCCAATTGAATCCCATAAACTACAAGCATTTGTATCTGAGGCTGTTAAACCACTTCTAGACCAGGTTGTTGTTTATGGTGTAGGTGGTGCGCATTTCTATATATCGCAGTCAGATAAAGGAAGCATGGTGTTTGGTGGTGATCTTGACTGGTATAAATCATATGCTCAAAGAGGAAATCTTCCTATGGTTCAAGATGTTGCCGAAGCGGCCATGGCAATATTTCCTTCACTTGGAAGAATAAGATTACTTCGTCATTGGGCAGGTGTTATGGACATGACAATGGACGGATCATTTTTTATTTGTAAAACGCCAATATCTAATCTCTATTTAAATGCTGGTTGGAACTATGGCGGTTTCAAAGCTAGTCCTGCATCAGGTTGGTATTTTGCCGACTTAATTGCAAATGAAAGCCCGCATAACTACGTGCAAAATCATAATTTAGAAAGATTTGAAAAAGGTATCAATATTGATGAACGTGGCGCAGGACCTGATCCAAAATTGCACGGTTAAATGATTAGAATCAATTGTCCTTATTGTGGTGAAAGAGATCATAGTGAATTTAGTTATGGAGGAGATGCAACAATCAATTATCCTTCGTTAGATGCATCAGAGAAAGAATGGACTGAAGCTATATTTTTCAGAAAAAATATAAAAGGTTTTCAATTTGAAACATGGCATCATTCTAATGGATGTAGAATGTGGTTGGTAGTTGAACGTTCTACTGTCACTCATGAAATAAAAAGTGTCAAACCATGCCATCCGGATTTACAGAAGGTTGTAGAAAATAATAAATGAAGACAAGAAGAATAGATAACTATGGAAAAATTAATAGAGATAAAATTTTATCCTTTAGGTGGGATAAAAAAAATTACAAAGGTTTTGAAGGAGATACTCTAGCATCAGCATTACTTGCAAATAATATTGGTATAGTTGGTAGAAGTTTTAAATATCATAGACCAAGGGGAATATTTTCTAGTGGAGTCGAGGAATCTGGTGCTTTAGTTACTATTGGTTCAAAAGATAGAAGAGATCCAAATGTAAGAGCAACAACACAAGAATTATATAATGGTTTGGAAGCAAGTGGTCAAAATGCATTTCCAAATGTAAATTTTGATCTAGCTGGAATAAATAATTACTTAGGTAGGTTTTTTGCAGCTGGTTTTTATTATAAAACTTTTATGGGAATACCTCCACTTGAATGGGGTAAAGGAACAGCCATATGGATGTTTTTTGAAAAGTTTATTAGAAAAGCTGCGGGAATGGGAAGTGCTTCTGGGTTACCTGATCCAGATACTTATGAGCATGCTCATGATTTTTGTGATTTAATTGTTGTAGGATCAGGACCTGCTGGTGTTGCAGCTGCAATAGAGGCAGCAGAAAAAAAATTAGATGTTATTTTAGTTGAGCAAGATAGTCTTATTGGAGGAAATCAACTTGCAGAAAATGATTTTGATAACTCACAAATTAAAAATCAACTTGAAAATCTAGGCATAAAAATAATGACTAGAACTACTGCATTCGGATTATATGATAATTGCGTTGTTGGTTTATTAGAGAGAGTAACAGACCATATATCAGCACCAAATGTAAACATTCCACGCCAAAGATTTTGGACCATTAGAGCAAAGCATATAATTGTTGGTGCTGGAGCAATTGAAAGACACATTGCATTTAATAATAATGATATTCCTGGTGTAATGACCGTAAATGCATCAAAGCATTATTTGAATAGATATGGTGTACTCACCGGAAAAAGAATTGTGATAGCTACAAATAATGATTCTGTTTATGAAACAGCACATCAATTATCAGAAGCTGGGGCCAATGTAACTGTTCTTGATTCACGAACTAATTTTGAAATTGAGACAAATAAAAGTTTTGAAATTAGAAAAGGGTATGTGCCTTATAATATTAATGGTTCAAAAAAAATTGATAGTTTAGATATATCAAAAAGTGAAACTATTAATAAATCTGAAACTATAAATTGTGATCAGGTTCTATTATCAGGTGGCTGGTCACCTGCTGTACATTTGTTATCTCACAGAGGCGTAAAGCCTAAATGGGATTATAACAATGCTTGTTTTTTACCAAGTGACACAAAAGAAAATATTACAATGGTAGGTTCTTCTAGAGGTTTATGGAATAAAAATGATTGTATTGCTTCTGGGATAGCAGGAACTACTAGTGCGTTGAACCGTTTAGGTATTTCTAAAACAAATTATTTTTTCCCAAAACCTGGTGGATGGAAAAATCCCATACAACCACTTTATGAAGTAAAATATAAAAAATCTAGATCAAAAAGTTTTGTAGATTATCAACATGATGTAACGACAGATGACGTAAGACTCGCACATCGTGAAGGTTTCATTTCGGTAGAGCATCTTAAAAGATACACAACTTTAGGTATGGCAAACGATCAAGGAAAAATGGGAAATATCATTGGATTATCTTTAATGGCTGAACTTTTAAATAAAGAAATTCCAGAAGTTGGAACTACTGTTTTTAGACCTCCTTATACTCCTGTATCTATAGGTGCCTTAAGCGGAAGAAATGTTGGAAAACATTTTAGGCCGTTAAGAGTAACGCCAATGCATCAATGGAATATTGATCATGGTGCAAAAATGATTGAAGTTGGATTGTATCAAAGACCTTGGTATTATCCCAAAGAAAATGAAACTTTAAGTGACTCTTATATAAGAGAAGCATCAACAGTAAGAAAAACAGTTGGAATTTGTGATGTAACATCATTAGGCAAAATTGCTATTCAAGGACCAGACTCTACCGAATTTTTAAATAGAATTTATTCGAATGGTTTTTCAAAACTACAAGTTGGAAAAGCTAGATACGGTATCATGTTGCGTGATGACGGTATTGTAATGGATGATGGCACATCTTGGAGATTAGCAGAAAATGAATATTTTATGACGACGTCTACAGGTGAAGCTGCAAAAGTGATGTCATGGTTAGAAGAATTACTTCAAACTAGATGGACAGATCTTAATGTTAATGTGACTAGTGTTTCTGAACAATGGGCAGGCGTATCAGTTGCAGGACCTAAATCTAGAGAAGTTCTCAATAATTGTGTCGATGATTCTTTGGTTATAACTAATAATAACTTACCTTTTATGGGTGTTACTTCAACATTTCTTAAAGGTAATATTCCTTGTAGAATTGCAAGAATTAGTTTCTCAGGTGAATTAGCTTTTGAAGTTTATGTCAAATCAGATTTTGCTAATACAATGATGGACTTACTTTGGGAAAATGCAAAAAAATATGATGGATGTTTATATGGATTAGAAGCTTTAGGTGCACTTAGAGTTGAAAAAGGTCATGTAACAGCTGCTGAGCTTGATGGAAGAGTAACTATTGATGATGCAGGTTTAAGCAAAATGGCATCTACAAAAAAATCATATATTGGAAGCGCAATGAGAAAACGAGGAGTATTAAAAAATAATGATCGAGAAATTCTTGTAGGTTTCTTTCCTGTAAACTTAAAGGAAACTTTTAATGCTGGAACTATTGTCTGTGAAAAAAATAATATTAAAGGACAGGGTATCGGAAGAATTACCTCAGTTACTTATTCTCCAGAACTTGGACATTGGATTGGATTAGGTTTTGTCAAAGGTGGTTTAGATAAATGGAAAGATACCAATTTAGTTGGGGCAGATCCTGTAAGAAATAAACAAATGAATTTAAAAGTTGTTTCACCACATATGATTGATCCCAAAGGAGAACGAATGTATGCATAGACATTCTGCACTAGAAACAATTTATAAGGTTGGAAAATATTCATCAAGCGAGAAACAATCTCTAACATTTAAAGAATTAAAAAGTTTAGAAATTTTGCAAATTGCTTGTTGGCCTGACAAAATTGATGAAATGAATAATTTATTATCAAAAGAACTAAAAATTAAAAATATTCCTAGTTTTAATAAAGGGATAATTTTTGAAAATAAATCATTATGGAGAATGGAACCTTTGAAATGGTGGCTATTTAATAAAGAAATTGAAATAAGTGAGCAAATCGCAACAATTTTAGACATGTCTCATGCTTTCACAGGTATTGAAATTACAGGAGATAATTCATCATTATTTTTAAATAGACATCTTCCAATTGATTTAAGAGCTAGAAATTTTCCAGATCTATCTTCTGCTAGCTCAGCTATTCATCATGTCAGTGTTAAGCTATTTAAAATAACTTCCAATAACTACTGTCTATATATACCAAGAGGTTTTGCTTTATCAATTTGGGAGATCCTTCTTGAAACAGCGTATCAGTTTGGATACGAAGTATTAGAGAGATAGATAGATTATCTTAGGGTAGCGGAAACTGGTTATAAACTAATTACTAATGTATTTAGCGATTTGCATATAGTAAATTAATCATTTGCATCGCCACCTCCGGCACCTTTTGCCCTAGATTCCTCTGACTCAGGAACAAAAGTTCTAAAAGCTATTTTAGATATTTGATCCCAAGATTTTTTATCAGGATTGATACCCCTAGAGAGCATATTATTTATATTTGATGATGGAATATTAATATCTAATTTTTGTTCATTAAAAATTTTCTTTGTGAGTAAAAGATCAAAATTTCTTTGATAATTTGTAGAGATAATTTCTCTATTAACCCTAATATTTTCATTTGTTATTTGTACATCAATTTTTTGATCTAACAAAAACTGTGAATAGATATTTTTTTTGGCATACTTATAAAGCAAAGGTATTAGGAATATGGGGTCACTACAATTTTTAAAAGTTAATTTAAAATCATCCCTTTTATCTATTTTTGATACTAAATAATCAATCAATCCTGGGCCTATCACCAAAAAAGATTTATTTTTACAATCAAACTCATCATTGATTTTTGACGGATCTATACTGGCATTAAAACTGTTGTCTAATTCTTCAATTTTTAATTTTAATAATTTGATCCCATCCAAACCAAATACTTCAAGCCATGTTGTAATAAATGCAGCATCCTCATCTGATCCATAAGTGAATCCTAATCCTGAAAAAGCTCGTTGTGTATTAGTGTAGACTTCATAGTAAGAATAACTCACAGATATTAATATGTACTCATTGTTGCAAAACCCCATTCATCAACATTTTTATTATTCAGATCTGATAAATAAGGGGCTCCAGAAAAAAAACTTACTCTTAACCATCTATCTGACTTAGGATCATAACGATTAGCTCCAAAAAAAGATAATTTAAATCTTAACATATCAATTGGCATTGTTTTTTTATCAAGAACATTATCTTGAACTTCTGAAAAAGGATAATTTTTTAAAGATTGAATTCTCTTAACAATCCCTCTGTATTCTGGTTGCATTAACAAAAACTCACAAATTAATTGATTTTCATCTACATTTTTTATTTGCTTAAATAAATCATTAACCATTTTTGCAATTCCTAGATTTTGCTCCAATTCACTTCCTTGTTCATTATATCTTTCACCCAGTCTAGGTTCTAACTTAGCTGCTGAAACATACCAAAATAAATAATTGCTATCTTTATTATTAAAATCAATATTTTTTATCCAAGAATATTTATCATTGATTATTTTTTTCAAATCTCCAATAGATTGATTTCCATCAATATCCATTATCTCCTCATCTGCCATATCTTCTGCTAACTCTTCTGATATTTGAGGATACAATTCAATTAGTTGTACTCTTGCAATTTCCTTAGTATCATTATTAAAATTCGAATCACAATAATCTAAAATATCTAACCATTTAAATTTTTGAGAAAGATCTAGGTCATTAATGTAGGAAATATATTTTTTTAAATCTTCAGTAGTTAATTTATTTTTATTAATTTGGAATTCATCACTTGTGTTAACTTCTTCAAGATAATTTAGAGCTTTATTCAAAAGGTTTTTATATTTTTCGAAAACTATATTATCTAACTCAATTTGAGAAATTTCTTCTAATGTCTTTGTGTACTGTTTCATCCACTTATTAATCAACTTTGGATGTTTAATGATAAAAGGTGCCATACCTAAACCTGTTGAATTACCAATACCTAAATGTTGTTTAATTTTTCTATCTAACTTTACTGCTTTTTTTGGGTTTATTTGCCTTGCTACATGTTCAACTAATTCAATACTAAATTCTCTAATTAAATAAACTGATAACATTTCTGCTCTAAAGGGTTGATTGAAAACAGTTGTATTTTTTGTGTTAGTAAAATCTGATAATCCAAATTTACCACTACCATAAACAGCAGTAGTTCT
>Ga0207985_1000310_pt1 | contig 13438 bp, 15 predicted proteins | sample ETNtaG_3_FD_185761 | JGI IMG/M metagenome (GOLD analysis project Ga0207985, IMG submission 185761) | Marine microbial and viral communities from oxygen minimum zone, Eastern Pacific Ocean - ETNP201302SV84 (SPAdes) (version 2) | ecosystem: Environmental > Aquatic > Marine > Unclassified ...
AATTTCAAATAACTAAATTAGAACTAATATTGTTAAAAAATGAAAAAAATAAATATATTAATTTTTATTACATTTTTAGGCTTTTGTTCATCTCCTAGCGAGGAAGGGATCGTCTCTATTTCCGATAATACAATCCCAGCTCCAACCATTAGTGAAGAAGATTATCCAAAAGTTTTAACAGATTGTTTAAATAACGAAAAAGGTTATGACATAATTACGCCTTTTGACATAAATGACTTGAAAACAACAATAAGCCAACTAAGTAAAAGCAAAGAAGAACAGCTACGACTTGATGAAGACATTGATTATTGTATATCAAAATACAACTTGTGGGTTGAACTTGACAGTGAAAATCCAGAAGAACTTGCAAAGATATTTGATGAAAATCTTGAATTAGCTAAATGTCTAAGAGAAAAGGGTTTGAAGATATCTGACCCAACCCAGGACATGCCCAAGCTTGATCTAAGTGGCTTGGTAGAATCAAAAGAAGAAATCGAGCCATTATTAGAAGAATGTGGAATTTATAATGGGAAAAGTGAAAAGTAGAAACCTAATTTTAATAGGATTTTTATTACTTATACAGGCTTGTTCAGCAACAGAAGATTCAATAAGGGTTCTTTCTACTCAAGATTTGACTTCTCAAACAACCTTAGTGACCGTCACAACTATTCAAGATGAGGTAGTTGATGATCAGATATCAATAGAAGATGCTCAACTTGTTCTAGCAAGATGTTTAAGAGATAAAGGTTATGATGTTGATGATCCGAAAAATGACGAGGGATTAAGAACAATATTAACCCCAATCTTTATAAGTTTTAATGAAAGACAGAGACAAGAATTATTTGAAAACATACAATTGTGTGCCGAAGAAAATGGAATACCCCTGGAAGGAAATAGTAATTTTGAAAACCCTGAAGACGTTGCAGACAGGCTAGATACTGAACTTGAATTTGCTCAATGTTTAAGAGGGAAGGGGATTGAGGTATCAGACCCTACCGCAGAAAAACCACTTCGACCAATACTTATTGAGCTTGTTCAATCTGAAAAATATACCGGAGATCAAATAAGAGAAGCTGCTGGAGAATGCTTCGACGATCTAGGAATAGAACCACCTTCTGGCAGGTAATTTAAAATACTTTATAATTCTTTTGTGTACAAAAAAGTAATTTTATTTTTAATATTTTTCTCATTTTGCTCCTTTTTTCAAAAAAATGACACAGCCGTAGTTTCAGTGGTTGATACCGATAAAGGGAAAGAGGCTATCGCTGCAGGATTAGAAATAGATGAAGAAAAAGAAACAATTGCAGACGAAGATGCACCGCTTGTATTAGTTCAATGCGCAAATGAAGCTGGCTATAAATTTAATGAACCAAAGAATTTTATAGATCTTTACACAACTATATCGACTTACTTTGAAACACTTACAGAACAAGAAGCCCAAGAGCTGTGGAAAACCATTGAAGATTGTGCTCTGAAATATAATTTATGGGGAATTGCAGATGAAGCACAATTTGAAGATCCAATTCAGACTTCAAAAGAACTGGATAGAGCATTGTTTATTGCTAGTTGTTTTCGTGAACAAGGGTATGAAAAAGTACCAGATCCAAATTACTTTAATAGGGAAGTGAACTTGGACGCTTACATTGATGAGAACTGGGAATTAAGAGAGGAAGACCCTATAGTACAGACATGGCAAGGGTGTGAAGACAAGCTACCAGAAGAATTGAAAGAAGAATGGGATGATTAAAACTTACAATAAAAACTTATCAGAAACACCCTAAATACAATAAAATACCTTAAGTAGAAAAATAAAAAATGAAATTTAATATATTTAAAAATCGAAACTTTTACATCATGATTGTCTTACTAGTTATTGGATCATCAGCTTATTATTTTGGTACTCAAAATACTGAGTCATCTTCTGTTAACAAAACGCTACAACTTACAACTGTTCAGATTCAACAAGGTGATCTTGAAAAAAAGGAAGAGTACAACGGAACTCTAAGACAAACCAATAGTAAAATTTTAAACAGCCCAATATCAGGAGTAGTTACCTTCATTCCTGAAGAAGGTACAATAATTCAATTTGGTGAAATACTTTTTGCCATAGACAACAAACCTGTAATTTTAGTTGAAGGAATAGTGCCTTTTTATCGAACGTTAGATTTGAATTCTGATCCTGGGCCAGATATTTTACAGGTTGAACAGGCACTTATTTATTTGGGTTATGCCACAGAAAGTTTTGTTGCCGATGATATTTTTGACCAAACAACTTCAGATATGTTGAATAAACTTTATATAGATTACAAAATAGAGACAAAATCTGAAGTAACCCCGTCTGAACAAGTCGCAATAAATTTAAAACAAACAGAGGTCGAAAATATTGAGGACACTATTGACTCCGGTGGAACAACAATTACTGAAGTCAACGATAAGAAAAAGAAATTAGACGATGCTAAAGAAGATGCACTAGAAGAAAGTGCTGCATGGAAAGCAGCTGATACTGCAATTAAAAATGCTGAAGAAACTTTAACGCTTTACAGAGACGAAACTAATCCAAAGACAAAAGAAAAAAAGGCAGACGGAACATTAGATGCTGCCATAGAAGACCTAGAACAAACAATTGAAGAACAGAAAAGAATTAAAGCTTTGGAAAAAGGAAAAGAATCAGGGATAGATGCAACAGAAGCACTTGCAATTGAAACTGCTCAGAAAGCTTATGACGATACCTTAAAAGAATATAACGAAGGTGTCGATCAAGTTGCTGAATTGGCAAAAGCTAAGGAAGAGCTTGAGGAGTTGAAATTAGCTTCTAGATCTGAAACATTTAGTCCTACAAACGCTTATGCATCGGAAACGCCGATTATTGTTGGTTCTTACATAAATAAAGTTGGATCAGCAGTTGTATTGAATTCCCAACTTTATAATATTTCATCAATAGGGATTGAAGTTGTTTTCCAAGTTGATGCATCAGATCAAGAGACTGTCACACTTGGAGATAATGTTGAAATTGAGCTCCCAACAGACGAGAGAGTTCCTACAGTTATAACATTCATCGATCAAGTTGTTACACAAACTCAAACAGGTGATTTTATTGAAGTTATTCTTGAAGTGTTAAACCCAGAAGAGATTGAAGCATATGATCAAGCTCCTGTAAAAGTTTTTGTAACTACCGAAATATCTCAAAATGTTTTGTATGTACCTGTAAATGCCTTGATTGCTTTAGCTGAAGGTGGTTATGCTTTGGAAATTTATGATGGCGAAATAGAAGGAAGCACATTTGAAGGAGAGTCGGGAGTAGATACAATTTATGTAGCAGTAGAGATAGGTGTGTTTACCGATGGTTTTGTTGAGGTCATAGGAAATATAGCAAAAGGACAACTTGTAGTCGTACCAAGATGATAACTGATACGAAAACCGTAATTTCAATAAATAATATCTCAAAAACTTACGAAGGACCACCTCCTGTAAAAGCACTGGATGAAGTTTCACTAGAAGTAAACCAGGGAGATCTGGTTGCAATCGTTGGTCAATCAGGAAGCGGAAAATCAACTTTGTTAAACATGATTGGCTTACTTGATAGCGTAACCGCTGGTTCAATTCAAATAGAAGGAAAAGATATATCTGAATTATCTGACAATGAACTCTCAAAATTTAGAGGTGAGAAGATTGGATTTATATTCCAAAGCTTTTTTCTTTTACCAGGTTTAAATGCACAAGAAAACGTCGCAGAAGGTCTTTTATATCAGGGCATTTCTAGAAGTGACAGGCTTCTTAAAGCAGGAGAGGTCCTTGAAAAAGTTGGTTTGGGGGATCGCCTTACTCATCTACCTAAAGAACTTTCAGGTGGACAACAACAAAGAGTTGCAATTGCAAGAGCTCTGGTACAGGACCCAGCATTCGTTTTGGCAGACGAGCCAACGGGAAACTTAGACAAAGAATCTGGTATTAATATTTTGAATATTTTGAAGGATTTAAATAACCAAGGTAAAACAGTCATAATGATTACGCACAATCAAGAGCACGCAAACATGTTTAAAAAAGTCGTTGAGTTGGTTGATGGAAAAATTGTAAAACAATGAAAAGAAAAAGATTAAGAACTCGAGATTTGTTTTTTGTTGCGCTTTACGGTGTTCGTGCGAGAAAAGGTAGAGCTACCCTGACATCAATTGGCATAGGCATTGGAATTGCAGCAATAGTTGCAGTTTCAGGTATTTCAGCATCAGGTAGAGCAGATCTATTATCAACTTTGGAGTCTCTAGGTACAAATTTAGTAAAAGCATCCCCACAGGCTGGTTTTTTTGGAACCCAGGAAGAACTGCCAAAGGGTGTTTTGGGTATGGTTGAAAGAATAGGTCCAGTTGAAGAAGTAACATCTACAACACAAACTGATTTACTAGTACGAAGAAGTAATTTTATTTCTGAATTTGAAGGTGGAGGAATATCAACAATAATTACTAGTTCAGAGCTTTTAGACGTAATAGGTGGAAATTTAATTGAAGGTAGATTTATAACTAATGACTTATCTGATATACCAGTAACTGTTTTAGGAAGCGTAACGGCACAAAGATTAGGTATAACTAATCTCTCAACACCAACCAAAATACTTATTGATAATGAATGGTTTGGAGTAGTTGGTTTACTAGAAGAGCTGAAGATACATCCTGACTTAGATAGATCAGTTTTTATTGGATATGGAGTAGCAAAAACTCTTTTTGATATTGACGAAGAGCCAACAACAATTTATTTGAGAGCAAATCCAACTTTTATAGAAGACGTAGTAGAAGTTTTAGCACCTTCCATGAATCCGGAAAACCCAGACCAAGTGGAAGTTACAAGGCCATCAGACGCACTTGAAGCTCAACAAGCTGCTGAGGAAGCATTTACAAACTTATTATTAGGCTTAGGCTCTGTAGCGCTTTTAGTTGGTGGTGTAGCAATAGCAAATGTTATGGTTATGTCAGTTCTTGAGCGAAGAATGGAAATAGGCGTTAGAAGATCAATAGGAGCAACAAGAAGAGAAATAAGGTATCAGTTTTTACTTGAGAGTATTGTTTTGTCTGGAATCGGTGGCTTAGTAGGTGTTGGTCTAGGTGCTGTTATTACTTTGGCTTATACTAACTACACAAATATTGTATTCTCAATACCTGTATGGCAAATTTTAGGAGCAGTATTTTTAGCATTATTAATTGGAGCAATATCTGGAGTTTATCCAGCAATAAAAGCGTCAAAAATTCAACCAGCAGAGGCAGTAAGAAAGTAGCACTTTTTACAATTGTTCTTGCTCTGAGTGCATGCACTATCGGTGAAGAAGAAACAAAAGGTGTTGTTTCTATTGATGAAAACACCGTTTCAACAACAATATTTGATGAGGTTACTTTCGAAGAAGGAGTCTTGGACTTTGCACAATGCATGAGAGAAGAGGGTATTAATTTTCCAGATCCAACGTTTGATATAGACGGTAACCCTCAGTTTGATAATGTTGATGTAGAAAATGAAGACGAATTCGAAGAAGCTTTTACTAATTGTGAAGATATTCTAAGAAATGCACTTCCGGAACAATTTGATTTAGATCCTGAGGTTGAAGCAGCGCTAGTAGATGCATCTTTAGAGTTTTCTCAGTGTATGAGAGAGGAAGGAATTAGTAATTTTCCTGATCCAACACCTGGTGAATTTGGATTTTTTGCATTTAGAGATGCAGAAATAGAATGGACTTCAGATGATGTTCAAAAAGCATTTGAAATTTGCCAACCAGAAAATCCTTTAGAGAATTTAGATTCCTGAATCAAAATACATAGGAGCACTAACACCTATTGTTTGCCAACACATTCCACCACTAAGCTCGCACTCATCAAACACAAACACCCAAGTAACAATAAAATACTCATTTTTGTTATTTAAAATTTTTATTTCATAATGAATTGTTTCACCATCTTCTTGAATAATCTCATATGAATAATCAGTTAAATCAATTATTGAATTATATGGTTCAGAGGTAAGCATCAATTTGAATCTGTCAATTGGACCTGTTACTTCTTTATTATCTTTATGAGCATTATTCCAAATAATTTCTACAGATTTATCTGGATCTAGAGAAAAGTTTTGGTAACTTTCCATAATTTCAACCAATATCTCTTCTGGCTCTCTTATTTCTATAGATTGAGCAGCAGGCTCTGATTGATTACAAGTAATAAATAGTAAGGAAATTATAAAAAATTTTAAACTTTTTCTAACCACGAAATACTAAAGTTACCACCAAATAAAGATGCAATAAAAATGTTAGAAATATAAAAGACCAGAAAAGTCTTTTTTCTAATTTACTCACAACGAGATTGTGAGAAGCCCCATTGAATCAATTACTAGGTACATATGTAATACAAAAGCTACACCCATAAAACTCCAGAAGGTACGTTTTTCTAATCTACTCACAGTTGAATCCTAGTAATAATAAAAAGTTTTACCTAATTAGTTACTCTTGGTTTGCTCTTTCATATGCTTGGCTGTACAAAATTAATGTAGGAGCCCATAATCCAATATATATTGCAAGTTGTGAGTCATCCAAAACAACGTAAATAATTACAGATGCAACAACAGAAACAATACTTGCGTATAAACCTAACTTTATCATTTATATCCTTTCAGTTTATATTATAATTTAACACGATTATTAATATTAATTTATATGATTGAAACATTAACATCAAATCCATTAACATTGGTCCTTATATTCCCTGTAGTTACGCTGACAATATTCGTTGTTGGGATAATTAGGATGGATATTGCTAAATTTAATCAAAAACATGTTTTTGTCACTGAAGAAGAGTAACTTTATTATTGTCACAATAAAATACTTATATTAAATTATGGACCTTAATAATATTGAAAACTTGGAAGATGTAGAGCTTTTTGATCTTCAAAATCAAATCACCGAAATTATAAAAAAAAGAAATCTTGAAAAGGGAGATATTGAAGAAATAATAGATAATTCATTCAACATAGGTTTTCCAAAAATTGATGGTGTCGGACTCAACCCATGGATTGATAATTCTTTAATTATTTGTCCTGGAGCAAGAATTGATAAAACTAAAACTCGTCATATTTGTAAGTTTATAGTTATTGACGAAGAGTGGTCTTGGGAATCGCCTCATATGATAAGTGATGTAATTAGAAGAGACCAATCGTCTAAAAATTTTAGACAACACTCTATTACTTTAATCTCTCCTTTTGAAGGGATGAAGGTTCAGGTAATATCTCAGAAATCGCAACAAGGCAAACATCTTGTTGAAGGAGTCGATTCATTTGAATTTAGAAATGGAAAGTTAGAAAAAACAATGACCAAAACCTCTAGGTCTAGAGATCACTGATTAATCAGTAAAGTTTTATAATTTAATATATGTTGAATGTAGTTGTAATTGGTGGTGGGTTTGGAGGACTTAAATTTCTTCAACGGGCTAGAAGTAGCAAAATTCAATTTACTCTTATAGACAAGCAAAATCATCATTTATTTCAACCATTACTTTATCAGGTAGCAACTGCAGTTTTATCTCCAGCTAATATTGCTTTTCCAATCAGAAGAATGTTTAAAAATTACAAAAATGTAAAAGTAATATTAGATGAAGCTGTAGATATAAATCGTGACGAAAAGACTGTGACCATATCAAATGGCGACAATATAAAGTACGATCAACTAATTGTAAGTACTGGGTCAAAACATTCTTATTTTGGTAATGAAGATTGGTCTAAATATTCAAATGGACTTAAAGGAATTAATGACGCTTTACAAATTCGTGAAAGATTATTGAGGGCGTTTGAAAAAGCTGAGAATGAAAAAAATATTGATAAGAGAGCAAAATATTTAAACTTTGTAGTCGTTGGTGGTGGGCCTACAGGAGTTGAAATGGCTGGCTCAATAGCTGAGATTGCATTTAACAATATGAAGGAAGAGTTTAGAAATTTTAAGAGTTCAGATGCTAATGTTTATTTAATTGAAGCTACTGAAAAAATCTTACCAATGTATAGTGACAGGCTGTCTGGAAAAGCAAAAAAGTATCTTGAAGACTTTGGAGTTGAAGTAAGAACAAATGAGAAAGTTGTGAAAATAGAAAATGATCTAGTCACGACGGACAAAGAAGACATACATACAGATAATGTTGTGTGGGCAGCAGGTAACGAAGCAAGCCCAATAATTGAGAAGCTAAATACGAAAACAGATAATGAAGGAAGAGCAATTGTTGACCCAGATTGTTCACTTAAAGACGATGGAAACGTATTTGTTATCGGAGACGCTGCTAATTATAAAGATAAGAAAAACAACACTCTTCCAGGCATTGCCCCAGTAGCAATCCAACAAGGGAAATATCTCGCAAAAGTTATAAAGAGTAAAACAATCAAGAAAGATAGAAAACCTTTTAAATACAATGATAAAGGAATGATGGCAACGGTGGGCAGGTATAAGGCGATAGGTAAAATTGGAAATATAGAAGTATCTGGTTTTTTAGCTTGGCTCTTTTGGAGTGCAATTCACATTCTGTATTTAATAGGATATAGATCAAAAATATTAGTTGTGATTGAGTGGATATTTTCCTACCTTTTCAATAAAAAAGGTACAAGATTAATTTACAGAGAACCAACTTAGAACTTACAACAATAAAAGCGCAATAGCCAGAAAGCCACCAAAACCCGCAATATCAGTAACTAATGTAAGAAATATATTTGATGCTAGTGCTGGATCAAATCCTAATTTTTTTAAAATCAAAGGTATTGATGAACCAAAAAAATTTCCAATAAATATATTAGTAAAAACAGCAGAACCTAAAGCTAAAGAAAAATCACCTAAACCAACAAAGCTCAGTATAAGAAATGAAAAAGTGCCAACCAAGATGCCATTTATGATTCCAATCAGTGTTTGTTTTCCAATTACATCAAGAACTCTTGCCTCAGAAACATCATTTCGTGCCAAAGCTCTTATTACAATTGCTAAAGACTGAGCACCAGAACTTCCCCCAATCAATGCAACTACCGGCATTAAAGCAGCCAGTAATACATTACTAGTAATTGTTTCCTCAAATTGGAATATCAAAAACGAAACAATAAAAGCCAAGACCATATTTATTGCTATCCATGGAAGTCGAGACCGTATTGATTTTTGAATAGGTGTAAAAATTGTTTCTTCAGCCCCTGCACCAAATGATTGAGAAAAATCTTCAGCAATTTCTGTTTGTATAACATCTAATGCGGAATTTATAGTTATTTGACCAATCAATTTATTATCTTTATCAATTACTGGGAGAGCTAGTAGTTCATATTGTCTTATTAATCCTGCTGCCTCCTCCTGATCAGACGAAGGATTTACAAATACTGGATCTTGAATCATTACATTTTTGATTAAGTCGTCTTCATTTGCAAAGACAATTTCTCTAAAAGAAATCACTCCCGTGAGTCTATTTTCTTTATCTACTGAATATACATAAATTAAATCCTCTACATTATTGTGAAGCGACTTAAGTTCTTTCAGAGCATCTTTAACAGTTAATCCAGTTGATATTTTTGCTACTTCTTCAGACATCTGTCTTCCTACAGAGTCTTCTGGGTAAGACAGCCTTCTATCTATATTTAGTTTTGTAGATTTGTCTAAAATTTCTAAAATTTCATCAGTTTCATCATCAGTAGATCTTTCTAAAACATCAACAACGTCTTCTGTATCCATTTGCTTAAAAATCTCCTCAACATTTTTGTCATCCAAAGATTCAACAATTTCAATAATTGCACGTGGACGCAGGGATTCAAAAATTTTTACCGCTGTTAAGGTTGGAAGCTCGGTAATTAATTTTCCCGCCTCAATAGGTTCAAATTCTTCAAGTGCATCAGCAGAATCGAAAGGATCTTTAGTGGCTATTTGAATCCACAATTGTTTGTTTTCTTCAAGATACCTATAAGCTTTTTCTGGATTAGAACGGGCTAAATCTCTAAGTTCTTTACCTTTTGATGGATTAACAATTTCATTATTCATGAACACCTGATATTTACTTTAATTAGATTTTATAAGTTTATTTTGACTAGCTAAGTTGTTTTTTATGCCAATTGATAATTGAATCAAATCTTTGAACTCTATGTTCTGGTTTGCCAGATCTAGAAAGTTCATGACTTTCATCTGGGAACCTTATCATTGATGATGAAACACCTCTTCTTTTAAGGTTTGAAAATAATTGCTCAGCCTGCTCAATTGGGCACCTGTAATCTTTTTCCGAATGAATTATCAGTGTTGGGGTAATAATGTTGTTTGCATAAGTGATTGGACTTTTCTTTCTGTATAAATTCAAATTACTTTTTAGGTCATCCAAAAGATACATTTCAGGAAATCCAATTCCAATATCTGAAGTTCCGACCATTGTTTCCCAGTTCAATAGAGCTCTCTCGACAACAGCAGATTTAAACATTTTTGGATAATGACTAATTACCCAAGAAGTCATAAAACCACCATATGAACCTCCCATAATTCCATAGTTTTTATTTTTTATTCCAAGCTTTTTTATCATCATTTCAAAGCTTTTAATTACATCATAAGTGTCATTCTCACCCCATTTGTTCCCACAAACGTCTCTAACAAACTTATGTCCTCTACCTGATGAACCACGAGGATTACAAGCTACAACATTAAAACCAGAAGATGCAAAAACCTGAAACTCATCAAAAAACCCAAATCCATATTGACTGGCAGGACCACCGTGTATGTTTAGCAAAGTAGGTTTATTGATATCTACAAGTATTCCCCAAGTATCAATTTGAGATTTTCCAGTTTCAAATCTTTCATATACACAATTATGAGTACTTACTTTATTGTGAAAATTATTATTAAAGTCTGAAAATTTTTTATCCTCATCATTTCTAATTAAATATACTTCATCTTTTTTATCGAATGAGCTTACTAGAGCATAAATATCTTCACCATCAACACAGAAATCAGAGGTTAGGAGTTCTTTATCATATAAAATCTCAAAACTTTCAAAATCAGTTTTAAGTAGACTTTGTTTTCCAGAATCTTCATACAAAACATAAACTTTGTTATCACTAACTTTTGTTTTAACTACACCTCTATCAATAAAATTACTAACTTTGTTGGCAATACCTCTTTTGTTAATTTTGAAAATACTAATATTCGTCGGCCAATCAAATCTCTTATCAAGACCGACACCGTATAAATTATCTTGATAAGAAAATAACTGGCTCCACATACCACCTGTATTTATAACTGTTAATTGTGAATCTGAAAATTTTATAATTTGATCTTCAAGCATCGTTCCATCTTGATTATGCTTGCTTGCTATAAAGTACATATCAGAGTCAATTTCAAGAAGAGAGGATATTGATAGAAACAGTTCTTTATCTCCATCTATAATTTTCTGACTTTTACCAGTAGAAGTCTTTACTTTATAAATATGAAATCTTTTATTGTATATAACCCCTGTTGTATCAAATCGAAAAGGTAATTTATCAATTTCTAGAGGATGATCAGTTTTATTTTCAATTTTTTTATATTCACTCGACCACTCTTTTGTTATTACGTAAATAAATTCATCATTAGAACTCCATAAATAATTAACAATAGAATCATCAGTTTCAAATACTATTTTTTCTTTACCCCTATTTCTAAAAATAAGCTTATTTTTTTCTAGTTTTTTTTTCTTTTCTAATTTATCCAAAATTTCAGTAGATTTTGGTGTTTTGATAAATGCAAATGATTTTTTATTGTTTGAGTACTTCGGTGCTGAAAAATTCCAATACGAGGATTGTTTTAGTTCTCTCCATTGATTTTGTGAAAATTTCCATATTGAAGATTCGTATGAATTTTTATCCAGGTTCATTTTCGTAGACTTAAGTAGCAAGTCTGAGTTATTATTACTTATTTCAGATAGGCTTACAAAATCAGATATATTTTTTGGCTTCATTTAAATTTTCTATTTACTATTTTATTCTGTTGTAAGCAAGAGTACCAATGATAGAAAAAATAAACCCTACTCCAAATGTGTTAAGGTCTGCAAGCCCATAGAGATCAGTTGGTATAAATATCCCACCTGGATTTAAATCTAAATCAATAAAATAAAATCTGTACAACACCGATGAAACAAAACCCAAAGATGTGGGGATCACTATACCCTGGCTAGTTTTTCTTGATTTAATTTTGTAAAACGCAGGGAAGACTAAACATACAGCCAAAAGGTCAGCAAATAAAAATACTGAAAATATATTCGTTACATAAAATGATAACCCTAAAGAGCCAAAAGTAATTATAAGTGTTATTATTTTTGCTTCAGACACACCTCTTTTTACAAGATCTAAAGCCATTGTTGAAGATATTGCACTTTGAAGAGTATCAATACTTGACGCAACAAGCATTGTGCAAAGTACAATTACAAGAATTCTTGAAAAGGTATTAAATTCTATTTGCTGGATGAAACTTAAGGAAGGATTTTCAATTCCAAAACCTGCTCCAGATGAACCTGCAATTCCAAGAACGAGTACTGTTACAAAACAACCCAATCCAGCATAAATGGATGATTTTTTAATTACATTTTCATCAATTGCAGAATATGTTCTTTGCCAGTAACCCTGAGAGAATATTTCTGCTGCAGTTACTGCAAGAATTACAGCAAGAGCAGATTTAAAACTTGCAAATGTAAATGTATTTAATCCTCCATCGTAAGAAGCTTCGATAATATTACTAATTCCATTTTGACTTATCCACAAAACCAAAACAATAATGAGAAGTGCAATTATTGATATTCCTTGGAATCTATCAGTGACAAGAGACGCCTTAAAGCCTGAAAGATTTAAGTAAAGAAAAGTTACGACTGCTATTGCTGTACAAACAATCAAACCAGAAGTATCTGCTATCTCAGGAAACAGAAAATTTATTGATGCGAATTCAGCAATTAGAAAAGCTGACATATAGATGGTTGCAATTATTGAAACAAAAACTTGAGCAAAATTTCCATATTGTTGACTTATGTACTGAGGAAGAGTTGCTTTGTCTGGAACTGTTTGAACAATACGTGGACCTACAAAATACAACAACACAAAAGGAGTAGCGGCAGAAATTGCATAACCTATAACATCAAACCCTAAGCCATACCAGCCAACTTCTGCTGGAGAAGCAATAATCCATAATCCCATACCACTTGCATAAAAACTCAAGGATAGATTGAGGGTCTTTTGAGATTTCAGCATAACAAAATAACTTTTATCTTCTGTTTTGTTTGCCAGCCTTCTTGTTAAGACAAGAAAGAGAAAAAGTATAAAGAATATAAGTATGTAATTAATTAAAACGTTTGTACCTAACTGCACAATTACCTCATTTCATAAATGGGATAAGAGTTCCGAATATCCCTTCGTTAGAATTACCTAACAGGTTCAGACGGTCGGTTTTTACACCCTCTCAGCA
>Ga0207985_1000311_pt1 | contig 13435 bp, 11 predicted proteins | sample ETNtaG_3_FD_185761 | JGI IMG/M metagenome (GOLD analysis project Ga0207985, IMG submission 185761) | Marine microbial and viral communities from oxygen minimum zone, Eastern Pacific Ocean - ETNP201302SV84 (SPAdes) (version 2) | ecosystem: Environmental > Aquatic > Marine > Unclassified ...
AATAAATAGTGTATTAAGGCGACGGTTTTAATACTGGGAGTGACTGAATAAACTTACTGGCAACCGCTAGTTAAGGTGATGAGACACAGGTGGTGCTGCACCGAGAGGTGAATCGACTTACCAGTCGGGTCTCAGGCAAAGAATGTATTTTACACTGTAGTAATGCCCATTCTTTTGTTGGTATACAGTAATCCAACCTCCCCCCTTTTTTGTTATGAATACACACAATACATTTAATACGGAGAATACGTATGTCATTTGCTTCACTTAAGAAGTCTTCATTTACAGACTTGCTTTCTAAAGCAGAAAATCTCAACAAGTCCGAACAAAAACAAGGACCTGATGAGCGTCTCTGGAAACCAGAGGTGGACAAAGCAGGAAACGGTTACGCTGTAATCAGATTCCTTCCTGCACCTGATGGAGAAGACCTTCCATGGGCACAAGTTTGGAGTCATGCCTTCCAAGGACCAGGTGGTTGGTATATCGAGAACTCCCTTACAACTTTAGGTAAGAAAGATCCTGTTTCCGATCTCAATAGAGAACTATGGAACGCAGGAGCAGAAGGATCTCCACAGAGAGATCAAGCACGCAAACAAAAGCGTAAACTATCTTACTACAGCAACATCTATGTTGTTAAGGATAGTGCAAATCCTTCTAATGAAGGCAAAGTATTCTTATACAGATATGGTAAGAAGATCTTTGATAAGATCATGGAATCAATGCAACCCGCATTTGAGGATGAGACACCAGTAAACCCATTCGACTTTTGGAAGGGTGCTGATTTCAAACTCAAGATTACAAGAGTTGCAGGGTTCTGGAACTACGACAAGTCTGAGTTCGCTGAGTCATCTACATTAGGTGGATTCAACGACAAAGAGTTGGAAGCAATCTGGAAAGGAGAGCATAGTTTAACAGCATTTACTGCTGAAGATCAGTTCAAATCATATGATGAACTCAAGTATCGTCTTGATTCAACATTGAAAGGGAACTACTCTAAACCAGTAGATGAAGAGACACAGTATGAAGAGTTGAGATCAACTCCTGTTGCTGCTGCACCGACTCCCGAACCAAAAGAGGAGGAGGATACGTTATCCTACTTTGCTCAACTAGCAAAAGATGATTAATAGTAAAGGGGTCTTACGACCCCTTTTTTTATATCTGTATGTCTGAACCTGACGTTGCTACTGTAGTTATCTTACCTTTGTTCAATATCTTATAGTATGCATCTACAAAATCTTCTATTATATTAGGTTTAATTATTTGTATTCGTTGTTTCTCTGCATTCAACTCAAACTCATAAGCAGCATTTGTAACTGACACCACTGGATTAGCAGTAACAGTAGTAGTTCCATTGTAATAACTTATAGCAAAGTTAGATGGAACAATCTTTCCTTTCGGAACAATTATATTATCGTTAGCATCCTTAATCTCTGTGGTTACGTGATGCTTTGTTGCTTGTGGGTTATCATATTTTTGAGCAATAAACTCTTGTAGTTGTGTTACTGATCGTGGCCACTGTTTATAGTAATCAGTTATATCATTTGCAACCAATACAGTCCAGTTGTAAAATGGATTACCATAGTATTTTGTTGCAATATCTTCTGGTCTTTCACCATCATTGATATTAACCTCTGTGAACAACATCACTTGAGATTTAAACTCAGTCAATATTTCAGCACGTCTCCATATATTTTTGACCACAAGAAAGTCTGGGTCAAGAGGTGTAGATGAAAAGTTATATAATAACTCTGGCAATCTTTTTAACAAACTCATTAGAATGAAACCTCTGCTTTGTTGTCTTGTGTAGTATCTCTGGAGAATACACCACTGTTTGTCTGAAGTGGGTTGTCTTTCTCTGCAAACGATGCACCTTCCATATCCACACGTGTAAGTTTTGTTGTTTCTTTGAATGATAGTTCCATAGTAACAATAGGAATAGTTCCATCAAACACTGTTTGCATTTGACCAAATGGTGTAGTGTTTATCGTCAAACCTGTTAATGCACATAGTTTAGTTCTAGGCATCATAGGATGTTGTATAGGATCACCAAGTGCAGCACCATCATCAGTGCATTTCACAAACTTAGGTGTCAATACAAATACATCTGGGAACGTTAACAACACAGCAGTTCCCTTACCATTCTTTGAGCCAGGATGCATACCACGTTTAAACCATTCTATAATGTCTATAACTCTATTACTCTCGTTTTTATTTCTTGATGCTAACTCAAATCTAAAACTAAATTCTCTTCCAGTCATTCTCTCGAAGAACTGTATAGAGTTTTCATTAGGTGCAAGTCCTGCTAATCCTGCAACGTTCTTAGGATTTAATTCACTACCAACTTTAAATGGATCAGCAGCAGTTTTCATACCATCTGCCACACCTTGAACAATCTTTGTTGCTTGGTCTGCACCAGGCACCTTACCTCCTGCTGTTACTTTACTGGTGAGGTAGTTTACTAATCCTCCTAAAGCACCTCCTGCTCCTGTAATTGCACCAAATCTATATGCTTCGTCTGCTGCTAGTGCCAGTGTTCCTAGTTTAAATTCGTTATTCCATTCAGCACCATACTTATATTGAAACTCATTAGGTAAAGGTAGCATGCATTTCTTGGACATCAAACCTTTATTCTGTCTATCAATTGCTTCTTGCTTTCTCTTCTTCAATGCTCCTACTGTTGTTACTTCACCGTTCTTTAATTCTATTTTTGTGCTATCATCAGCAGTATTGATATCTACTGTTTTATTATTGGAACCACTTCTTCTACTTGATGTCCTTGCTGCTTTATACTGAGTTTGATATAAGTTTATCTTTCCTTTCTCTGTTGATGTATCTCCAGACCCATATACAGTTGCTAGTCCATCTACTGCCTGATCAACTTTTCTTGCTATAGCACTTCTACCGAGAGATCCCATAGCATCGTTAAAATTTTCTGCAGCATATTTTTGTGCTTCTTCATAACTAAACTTCTGTATCTCCAAGAAAGAAGCATATGGTATGGAAGAGAGACCTGTGGGGTATTCTATTACAGTGTTCTCAGACATTATCTATTGCGATGAAATTTTTCTAGTGGTAAGGTAGCGATTAGTTCTACTTCGCTCTCTTTGACTTCAAAAAAGATGCGGTCTGCATTCTTTGGTATATAATAACGTAACGTTTTCTTAGGGAACGTCTTACTATTTAGTGCCTTTAATCTAGAGTTTGTCGTACGTATATAGTGAACATTGGCACCTAATAAGTTATCCTTCTTAAACTCTACAACATATACAAGGGGATACTCATCCCATTCTCTTAGTTGATCTCTAAATTTTGGATCATATTCAAACGTATAATACTTACCTACACTAGGAGACTCAGTAGCGTCATCTAATAATATATTGAATACTTCTTCTCTTAGTTTTGAGTTTGATATCTTATTACCTTTGAGTTTCTCCATCAACTCATCAAACCTTGAGTTCTCGTTCGGTGACGATTCTAAATTCCCAGAGTCTGTCATTACAATACTCCTGTGCTGCTTCCCATTTTGCTTGGTTAGTTGCGTAATCAAAGACTTCTCTTAGATACTTCTTTGTCTTACGTTTTTGAGGTTTAGGACCTTCGACCTGTCTTTTAGGTTTGACCTCTATTAAATATGATTTTATTTTACCATTCTTCTCTTTTACTTTCATCCAGAAATCAGGGAAATAGCGACGCCATTTCTTCTGAACTGGATCATAGTATGGTATGGCAACTTCTTCAGACCACCATTGTAGTATATTTGGGTTGCTATCACACCATTTCATAAACTTTCTTTCCCACAAAGAACGATATACAACACCTGTAGGATCACCCTTATACTTCTTGTAGTTGATGACTTTGTATTTTCCTTTGTAAGTCACTATAAATACATATATCAAACCATATGTATATTTATGGCAACCGCAAGAGGACTAATGAATTTTATGCAGGCTGTAGGCAAGTCTGGTGGAATTTCTGCGTCTAATCTATATCAATTCTCCTTCAATAAAAAGGCGAAGTTAGGTAAATTTTTTGAAGATAATCTTGGTGATGACTTTTTGAAACTCACTGACAACGGTGACACGATGAACTTGCAACTGTTGTGCAATGAGATACAGTTGCCAGGTGTGACATACTCAGCATTCGATGTCAAGTCAGTTCATAAGGGTATCACTCAGAAGTTACCAACTGCGAAAGTATATAATGAATTGGATGTTAGTTTCTTCATGGATGGAACATCATTACCTTTAAGATTCTTTAGGGCATGGCAAGACTTTATGCAGAATGGAGTTGCACCTAATCCTGAGTTCTTCTATGATGATCAACCATACACTAGAGTGTTGGCATCTAATTACTATGAAGACTTTGCATGTGATATGTTCATACACAAGTTAGAAAAGTTTGAGGGTTCTGGAGGAAGACCTAGAGATGAGAATGGAAACGAGATAAAAGAAGATTATATTGAGACATGGACTGCAAGACTAGTAAATGCATATCCATATACTGTAGCATCAATACCATACTCTGCAGGTCCTGCACAACTTGTTAAGGCAACTGTAGGATTCTACTATGAATATAGTCACCTAATGCACAATATGGAATAGGTGCTATATAATATACTGAAATTATAAATTATGCCATTACCTGATATTGCGACGCCAATTTATACATTAACTATTCCTTCTACAAAGAAGAAAGTAAAGTATAGACCGTTCCTCGTCAAAGAGCAGAAGTTATTAATATTGGCATTGGAGAACGATGACCAACAACAAATATTAGACGCTATAACAAATACTATACAAGATTGTTTACACACTAAAGTAAACGTAGCAGACTTAGCATTGTTTGATATAGAATATCTTTTCTTACAAATACGTGCCAGATCAATCAGTGAAGAGATTGAGATGAAAGTTACGTGTGCAGATGATGGTGAGACAACTGTAGATGTAAAGTTTATGGTAGATGATGTTAAGGTTAACTTTCCAAAGGGACATACTAATATTATAAAATTGAATGACGAATTGACTATAGAGATGAAGTATCCTGATGTTGATTACTTCACTAAGATTAATTTTGTAGGTGAAGAACCAGATCCATATGAGTTAGTCGCTAAATGTATCAAACGTGTATACGTTGGGGAGGATGACTATACTCCAGATTCTGAGCAGGAATCTAGAGACTGGGTAGAGGGTTTGACCAGTGCACAGTTTGAGGGTATACAGGCATTCTTTGAGACAATGCCAAGTCTAAAGCATGTCTTGAAGGTCAAGAACCCGAAGACTAAAGTTGTAAATGAGGTTGTATTAGAAGGTTTATCTGATTTTTTCGCATAGCCCTCTTCCACGAGGGCATCATGACCTTCTATCAGACTAATTTTTCTCTCGTACAACACCATAAATATAGCTTGAGTGATATTGAAAATATGATGCCTTGGGAACGTGAGGTATATGTGAACATGTTAGCAACTCATCTCCAGAAGGAGAGAGATAGAATCGCAGAAGAACGTAGATCCTAATGGACTTTTCAGCAATCCTAAACTATACAAAGAAGGCAGCAAAGAGTTTGACTGTCGGGGTAGTTGGTGCTGTCAGTGCAGATAAGACAACTGGTGTAGTTCCTGCTATAGCACCTATACCCATAGAAGCTGTAGATAGTTCATATGCACAACCAGAAGTTATAAAGCAGGATCCAAACGAACCTGATAAAGATTACGAAGAAGTAGTAGTAGAAAGATTAAAAGAAGTAGCGAGAACTAGATCACTACCATATGAGAAGAAACCAGAGGTAGCACTAAAGTCGGGTGGTTTAGTTAAATCTGAGACTGTTGCAAAGGTTGCAGAAGAAGAACCAGAAGTAGTCACTCCAGTTAAGAACTATGGAGAGTCAGTAGAACAAGTATACAAACAGGGTGCAGCGTTAATCATAAGCTCATCAATGGGTTTCTTGAAGTCACTACCACCAACTCCTGCTAAGGGTAGTGTCGTAGCAGAAGCAAATAGATTAAAAAGTATATTCGGTATTGCTGATACACCAAAACCACAGAAAGTTATTGGACTAAAAGCACCATTGAAGTGGTGGGGTGGTATGGCAGCGACTGGTGCTACTGCTGTTGCTATGGGTGCACCTCAAAAGAAAGAGGGTGGTAAAGCTGGCGGTGGTGGTTTTGGCAATCCACTCAGAGCATTTAGGAACATCAAGAAGATGTTCAAGAAATTTAAGGTTGGTAAGGTATTTAAGAAAACTAAGATAGGAAAGACTCTCAGGAACACAGCAGCTGGTGTAAAGAAAGTAACCAGAGGTGCGGGCAAGATAGCAAAGTCTGGTGGTAAGTTAGTTAAAGGTGCAAGTAAAGCAGGAAAGGCATTACTTAAGAAAGGTGCTAAGAAGATTGGTGCTAAGGTAGGAGCAAAGGCAGTTGCTAAGGTAGGTGCAAAGGCACTGGGTAAAGGACTGTTGAAGAAGATACCTTTTGTTGGTATGGGTGCAGGATTATTATTTGCAGGACAACGATTACTGAAGGGTGACTGGAAAGGTGCAATGATGGAAGCAGCGTCTGGTATTGCAGGTACAATACCTGGCGTAGGAACTGCTGTATCAGTAGGACTTGATGCTGCACTTGCTGCTAAAGACATGGGTGTATTGCCAGGTCAGAAACAAGCAGAGGAACAGCAAGGTGGTGTACAAGCACCTGATCCTACAAAAGACATGTATGGAAAACCTATTATACTGAACCCATCTACGAAGAAGGCATGGGAGAAAGCAGTTAACGCTGCTGCTAAGGATGGTATCAACTTGCCTATGAGTGTGACATCTTCATATAGAAGTCCAGAACAACAGGCAGCATTGATAGACGCAGCTGAAGCGGGCGATGAACGTGCAATCAATCCTGCTCCTGTAGGACAGTCACCACATGGACAAGGTTGGGCAATTGATATTGATTACTACTCGAAAGCAAACGAGTGGATGAGAGATAAGGGTAAGAAGTTTGGTTTCCAATGGCAGGGTGAGAAGGATCCAGTTCACTTTGATTACTATAACAACGAACCTAACGATAAGTGGTTGAAACCTGGCAAGAATAAGTGGATACCTAATCTTGACGATCCAGTAGGAAAACCATCTGGATCAAGTGATGGCGGTGCACCACAGGGAGGGGGAGGCAATGTATCACCTCCATCTGGATCAAGTTCAGCAGAAACACTAGCAAGTGAACCAGTAACACAAGGTGCAGGAACAGGAGCTGGTGGTGCTGTATCTACACCTCCACAAATTATACCTGTAGGAGGTAAACCTCAAGTGGTTTATGTGCCAGAGGTCAAAAAGGAACCCACTAAACGAAGGAATACAATCATTGATGTGTTCGGTAAAGGATCATCGGAGGTGATAGCATGAAGTTACCAGGCGATTCTGATAAACAACAGGCAGTATCACATGAGATGATGCAGAGATCTCTGCAGTCACAACGTCGTGTGGTAAAAAGAGTTGGACTATTAGAAGATAAAGTAGCAGAACTAGAAAAGGTAGAAGAAAGAGTTGATGATATTGAATCAGCTGAAATTGAGCCTGGCACAAAACTAGGTGATTTAGCAGATGGTGCTAAGAAAGTTGCTAAGGGTATAGGCAAGTCCATAGGCAAGAACGCATCATTACTTGCTGATAAGGCAGGAAAAGGTCTAAAGAAGGCTGGGAAGAGTGCTGCAACTGCAGCGGGTAAAGGGATAAAGTCAGCAGCAGATGCAACTGGTAAAGGTATCAAGGATGCTGCGTCTGCGACTGGTAAAGGTATTAAGAAACAGGTAGGTAAAGCGGGTAAAGCAGCTGGTAAGGCAGTTGGTGATGCAGCGACAGGAGCAAAGGATGCTGTAGGTAAAGGAATTGGTAAGGGAACTGAGAAATTAACAAACGTAGGTAAAGGTCTACGTGACTTTATAAAAAACAAGGCAAAGAATGCATTCAAGAAGCCTGAGATGCCCGATAAGTTATCACCAAAGGCAAAGAGTGAGGGCAAAGAGAAAGACTCTACAGTATCGCCAAAACCAGAACCACAGCAGAATCTTGTTCCAGATCCAGTGACAGCGATGGGTGTGGATCCCAAAACTGGAGAATATTTGACTCCAGAGGAAAGGAAAAAGAAATTTAAAGAACGTAGAGCGTTAAGAGAGAAAGGTCTTGATCCTGATAATCTACCAGAAGCAAAAGATATAGAGAAGGTAGATACTCTAGAGGAAGCAGGAATAGGTAAGGATGATACTAAGAAGAAAGTTAAGAAGCAACTAGAAGATGAGTTTGATGTAGATCCTAAGATGAAGAAAGCATTTATGGAAGCGTTGGCACTACCCGCCAAGTCTGCTGCTGTTGCTATCACTGATCTACTAGAGAAGATTCCTGCACCAAGTAAGGAAGCATCTAAGATATTGAATAGAAATATATCTAAGATATCTCAACAATTTAAGTTGGGTGCTGCTAGTGCTGAGGTTGCGAACGATGAAGAAGATAATGACTCAAAGAAAGAAGAAGGCAGTGGTGGATCATTCTTAGGAACTATGCTTGCTAAAGCATTCAACCTTGCTAGAGGTGCTATGGGTGGTGGTGCAGGACAGACTGGTGATGGTGCAACAGGCAGTCAACCTATGTTACCGCCAGGTGCTGCAGGAGATCCAAGTTACGGTAGACGTGCACCATTTACAGGAACTGCAGATGGTATTGGCATGGGTGATCCTAAGTCAGGTGAGAGAGCAATGCAACCTATCAAGAAACGTACCAGTCTTGCTAGAAAAATGTTCAACATGACACCTATGGGTATGGCATTTAATGCAGCATCAGCAGGGATTAAAGGTGCTAAAGCAATTGGTGGTAAGATCATGGGTGCTAAGGATAAGATAGGTGGTCTAGCTAAGAAAGCATTTGGTATGACACCCATGGGTATGGGTCTAAAACTGGGCATGAAAGCATTTGGTGGTATCAAGAATATATTTGCACCAAAAGATGAGCAAAAGGTAAATCTAACAGAACTGACTGATAAAACTATTCAAGAGAATAGAGAAAATGCTGATGCCAAGACTAAGAAAGCAGTTGATACTGCTGCAGGAACTGGTGCTGCAGTGGCAAATATGTCACAGGGTGGAGGTGCTCCAGTGCAGTCTGAGGGTGGTGGTCTTGCTCAACCAGAAATTATAGAGTCACCATACGTTGACGTCTACAACATAACTTCGCAATTCTAATGTCAGTCAATACACAGTCAAATTTTCAATTACTTGCTTTCCTTATTGCGGACTATCCCCCAATAACAAGCAATCAGGTGCTGTATGTAAAATATACAGAAGACATGCAAGCTGCTACCATGAAGATGGAGGTTCAGATTACTGATACTAGCACTGGTATGCTATCTGAATTAGTTGGTATGGAACGTGTATTCATTTCCATAGGTGATAGTGAAGCAAAGACTGAGATTGGTGGAGACTTTGTGATATATGATATACAAGATAGAAAGAACGTTGGTGGTAAATCATCTGCTGTTCTTATGTTATGCACTGTTGACTTCTTAAACAACGCTGCTAATAAAGTATCACGTAGATTTGGTAAGGGTCAAGGTAAAAAGATTAATGATATTGTAGAGAAAGAGATACTAAAAGACTTAATAGGTGTCACTGATAACAGAATAGCAAGAATAGAACCATGTGTTAATAACTTCTCATTTGTATCACCATACTGGAATCCATTTACTGCAATTAGATGGTTAGGAGCAAAAGCAATACCAGCTACAAAAGGTAGTGGTAAGGCATCAACAGCAGGATATGCTTTTTATGAGACAAGGGCAGGATATAACTTTGTGTCATATGATTCGTTTGCTAGTCTGGAACCAGTCACAAGAATGGTTGTAGGACATGAACCAGATGAATTAGAGGAAGAAGATGACACAGGTATTACTCCTATATCATCGCTAAAGATTGAGTCATCAGTTGATCTATTGAAAGGACTAAATTTAGGATCATATTCTAGTAACGTCATGACTATAGATCTTAAAGATATGAAGTTTGAACAGCATCCCTTCAGCATAAATAAATTTTACGATGAGATATTGACCTTAAACTCAGGTGCTGCTCCAGAATTTTATGAGGGATTTGATAACAACTTGACACATACTAGAATCATGTCAAAAGTATCAGACTCTGCATTGTTTACAGAAGGAACATATACACAGGGATTCACAAAACAACTTTCACAATCCAGTTTAAGGGAAAAATTATTTTATGGCAAAAAAGTCATAGTAGAATTGATATCAGATTACTCGTTAGAGATAGGTGAGGTTGTGCAGTTAGATATCTACAAAGGTGGTAGAGATAGAAAACAAGACTTTGCAAACTCTGGTAAATATGTTATCGGTAAGGTAGAAAGAACATTCAAAACTACCTCAGATAATATGACAACTAGACTTACGTTATATACTGACTCGGATGGTCAAGAATCATGATGAATGAAGCACTCGCTAATTTTATAGGTAAGGAAGGGTTCAACTGGTGGATTGGACAGGTAGAGAATGATGGTGCAAAATTTTGGAATGCAGAACTAAACGAAGGTGAGGGAGACTGGGATTGGAGTGATTGGGATTGGACTAATAAAGTCAAAGTTAGAATCATAGGTTATCATAATACAAATAGGAAAGAGTTACCAACATCAGACCTACCATGGGCACAGGTATTGATGCCACCCATATACTCACAGTTGTCTGGTATTGGATCTGTTCACCAACTACAAGTTAATAGTTGGGTTGTTGGATTCTTTATGGATGGTGCATCAGCACAGATTCCTATTGTCATGGGTAGTATCAGTGATGAGAACGCAGATAGTAGTTATGGTGTTACTGGTGGTAAGGAAGAGGGATTTGCTCAATTAGTCAGTCCAGAATATAAGTTTCCAGATCATAGTGAGACAGGTAGTTCTGCAGGAAACACAGCAAGCACAGTCGAGACTGATGAGGAGACTGGTGTAGATAAAGCACCAACTAATAATGAGGGTCATAAGACTGAAGAGGGAGAGGAGACTACAAAGAATGAAAGAGGACCTGCAAAGAAAGAGACAGAGAAACAGGCAATAGCAACGGAGAAACAAAAGGTCACAGTTCAAGTTGGTAATGGTAAGTGTGGTAGTGAGACTGCAACTAAACTAGAAGCACCCATGGCAGAGTTCATGAAGTTTGCTCGTGGTATAGAAAAGAATGATATAGATGAGTTTATTGATAAGGCAACTGGTAAAGTTGTTGATCTAGAGTATGAGATAAATCTTACTCAAATGAGGATCCAGAAAAAGTTGACTGGATTGACTGCTAATATCAAGGGCGTAGTCATGGAGGAGACTGAAAAACTTGTGCAAGATGGTCTTGCTAATCTAAGTATTCCAGATCCATCCCTAGACACTGCAGTAAGAGAACAACTAAAGAACGTTGGTGACTTGGTATCATGTCTATTCAAACAGTTGATAGGTGAACTGGGTGATTTTATCAAGGGTATGCTCAAAGATCTAGTAGAGAATATATTGGACACTGCACTATGTCTTATTCAGAACATGCTTGGTGATCTCATGAAGAATCTAATGGACAAGATAGAAGGTGCATTAGGTATATTGAAAGGTGTAACAGGTGCTATCAAGGGTTCAAGAGATAAGATACAAAATTTACTTAATAAGGTTGGTGAATTTATAGATCTATTCTGTGATGGTGCACTATCATGTGCTATTGGTGCATCTGTATTTGAGACTGGTCTTGGTGCAAAGGCAAAAGGTAATGATGCAACAGCAAAACAGATTTCACAGTATCCAGTCAAACCACCAAACGCCATATCAATCATAGGTAAAGGTATTCCTAAGAATGGATTTGTCCCTGCTGTTGATCGTAATGGTGTCAAGAAAGTATTTGATACTGCCAGTGGTGCACTCGTTGATCTCAATAGTGTAGCTGGTCTTGCAACAGGTCTAACTGATGCTTCATTTGATACACGAGGACCTCTAGAGAAGTTTGAGGGTCTTAATTTCTATGATTCACAGGGCAACGTAGCAAGTGCAGCAGTTAATTGTAGCAATAGTATATTGAATAGGAAACCATGCTTCCCAGAAATGGTATGGGATAACTTACAGTCAACAAGTCCTATTAAAGCACTACCTATCGTTGACGACATAGGACAGATACTTGGTGTGTTAATGAGAAAGAAAGGAACTAACGTTAATACAGAAGCGACAGTCAAAGCACAGTTCACATGTAATGACCCAGAGGGTAGTGGTGCAGAGTTTAGACCTAATATTGTAAATGGTCAGGTGGATTCTATCGAGGTTCTCAAACCTGGCGTAGGATATGGATTTGATCCTGCTACTACATTCTGTCCTAACGAACAGTATGCTGTATTAGTGAGTAAAATAGGATTACAAGAACATGTTAGTGATGGTGAATACCTAGAACAACGTATTACTGGATCCCCAGATGTATTGCAAGTTGTTGACGTTGAACATGATGAAAATAACATATTGATTGCAACAATAGATCCATCATTCAACCCACAACTAGAGGTAGGACTAGAGTTAAGAACCAAATCTGGTCATGAGTTTACATTAAACTTTAATAGAAAATTCCCAACACTGGTAATACCACAAGATGCAACAGCAATCTATGCTAAGTGTGGTGACGTAATACCTAAAGTCAAAGAGGTTAAAATTATAAACGTTGGTAGTAAGTATGTTAACCCAGTCATCACAATAGGAACAGGATCCAAGAAGAGAACTATTGGATCTGCTACAGTAGATTCTAAGGGTAGACTTATAAAAGCAACTGTATCTGAAGCAATATTAGGTTTTGTCAAACCTGTAGTGGAAGATAAAGGAGTATCTAATCAAGAGGGAACTGGAACAGGAGGACAACTAAGTGTAGTATATACATACACAAGTCCTAGAGAGATTAGGGAGAGCAATGTTTTACCACTCACACAATATATTGACTGTGTAGGGCATCCTATGATAAAATCTGCTATAGAAGATGAAGAAGCAGGACTAACTGATACATTGTTTAATTTAGTTGATAGCACAATAGATGAGTCTACTACTTTAAATACGACTACTGCAACTGAAACACAGCAGACTATAAGTGATCCTGTATCGACACCTGTAAATCCATCTACACCAACAGAGACACCAAGTGCACCTTCTACTCCATCAACTCCTACACCACCGTCAACTCCACCGAGTTCACCACCAAGTAGTCCACCACAACAAGGTGGTTACGGAGGATACTAATGTCTGACATCAATCCATTTACAGGTGGCACCGATAATCCCAACGATACACCTAAAGTAAAAATTAAGTATCCATACAACTGGGTGCAAGCAACCTCAGCGGGTCATATGTTCGAGATGAACAATACTGAGGACGGTGAATACATACGTTTGCTCAATGCAAATGG
>Ga0207985_1000312_pt1 | contig 13418 bp, 15 predicted proteins | sample ETNtaG_3_FD_185761 | JGI IMG/M metagenome (GOLD analysis project Ga0207985, IMG submission 185761) | Marine microbial and viral communities from oxygen minimum zone, Eastern Pacific Ocean - ETNP201302SV84 (SPAdes) (version 2) | ecosystem: Environmental > Aquatic > Marine > Unclassified ...
AGCAAGAGAATATTTTAAACTTGACGGTTATAGTGAACTATAATTATGAGTCTTGCTATGAAGCATACAATGAAGCAACCATTATCTGTTTTTACCATTTTAATTATGGTCAGTACAATAAGTACCGGATGCTTAGATAATGGACTCTTTGGGAATGATAAAGACAATTTATCTTTAGCGTCTCCAGATTGGGAAAAAGGTGACTTTTGGGAATACTCAATCACTGTAGACGATAAACAATTTTCAACTACTATGGTTGTCTCCGTAGATGATGATGATTCTGACTATTATGTTGGAGCTGGAAATCTTGACGATGCTAAGAGACATGCAGTCTTAAACTATAATCCTGCACTCGGTAGAGTCCAGATGTCAGATTATGCAATCTATGAGAACAACATTCCTCAAAAGATAGCTGATTTCCCTTTAAAACAAGATAATAGTTGGGAATTTTCTCTCTATGGTGAAAATTTCAAAGCAAGTGTTATAGATATTACAGAGACTGTTGCTGAAATAAGTGCGAATTCAAATAGTGGAGCATTCATCAAATATACTTTTGATAAGAATGCAAGATGGTTAAATAATTTTGAATATACTAATTCAAACGGTGAGGTCGAATTAATTATGAATTTAGCAAATTATGGTAGCGGATACACGGGAAATTCTTACTTTTGTAGAGGCGGAGATCTCTTCGACGAGGAATTTATCGGACCCGACTTTGGAGTTTACGATACTGTGTTCGCAAATGAGGGACACGAAAGATATGGTCCTTGGAACTACATAGTCTATTACTTAGAAGCTGACATCGGAAGCTCAGGCAGTGGAGAACTAGTCTTACGTGATCATGAAGGTACTGAAGTCTTGCTTGAAACATTTAGTCCAGGAACTAATCAACATATTATGGGCACTGTGGCTGGAAGTAGTGGAAACTGGACACTAGAAATTTCACTTTCAGGTAATGCCGACGTAAGAGCTAGAATTGCTGGAGCAATTCAATACACATATTCAGTATAATTATTTGACAAATAATCTGTATTTCTGATCTGTCTCTCGAATTTCATTCTCTATTCTTTGAGATAAATATTTTTCAGGGTTTCGAAAACTAGAAATTTTCTCTTCCATTTCCTTGAAAGTTTTGTAAGGTCTATTTTTAACGATAAGGTTCATAGTTTTTTTACCCAATCCTGGAATTAATTCTAAAGAGTGATACCTACGTGAAATTGGGCCTGCATGATTGTAAAATTGTATAAACTTTTCTTCGTTATCTCTTACAATTTCATCCAAAACAAAGCTTAGTTCGCTCTGAGCTGTATGAGTTAAATCTGAATAATTAACTCGTGCTCTAACATGATCTATCTGCGTTCGTTCTTCGGTTTCCTTCCCAATATAACATTTATCACCAATATTTATGGCTGCGCCAGTTACTGGCTGCATGTCAAAAATTTTGAATTCCTCAATTCCTAAGCCGTAGACTAAAGGCTCTCTTCTAAATCTTCTCTTACTATCGGGTCTTCCCTCTGGCAATACATCAAGAACGTAGGCGTAATCTTCCATAAATCATACCCCCATGGTCTCCTTGACGGTCGAAATAATGGTATCAATTTCATCGTGACCAAGAGAGAAACGCTCTCTAGCAAAAATAGAACGAACATCATCTGCATGCATAGGTAAAACATCTACTATTTTAGCTGCATAATAATCATTAACATGCTCTAGTTCAATTACTTTTTCCATAATCTGATTTCCCTGCTCTGGAGTTGCTTGTGTAATTAAACGAACGTGGTCTAAAGCCAATTTATGCTCATATTGTATTTGTTCAATTAAAATTAATCTTTGTGAATCACACTTTTCACATGTTGGGCCAGTATATTCTTCAGATTCTTCTTCGCCTTCGGATTTATCGGCTTCAGGTTCAACATCTGGAACTGCCTGAAAATGACCACAATCTACACATCTTAAACGATTCTCTCTGACACTTAGCTCTTTTTCCAGCAATTCTTTTGCTACGCCTAAAGGTACTGGTTCTGGTTGTTTTTCTACGTCCATTTTATATTCCTACTTAGCTTTCCTAAGATGCTCAGGCCTTACTATCAATTCTTTTAGCATTTTACCAACACGTGTTGAGACCACATAAGCCTTACCTTGATTTCCAGTTACTTTACCAGTCAATCCATGAAATCTGTGGTGTGGTTGCCCTTTTTGGTATGAAGAATCAATTACCACATTGACTGTATCGCCTAATTCAAACGTTTGCAGCGAACGTGTAATTGGAGAAAGCCCTTTCTCTTTGAAAGAACGTGAAAGCTTGTGGCGTGAGCCGCTCCTTAATCCTTGTGATCTTTTGGTCATTTTTTTTCCTCTTCTTATTCAAGGTGAAGATTAAGGACATCCAAAACCTCTACCTTGCATGCTCCATCAACCAGCGAGGAAAAACTAGGAACTGTGCGTCCCATGTCTCCGCTGACAAGTTCACGAATGTAGGTCCCGTGTTGAGCTTTGATTTCTAACTCGACCATTCCTTGCTCAAATGATAAAACGTTTACCGATTCAACGAGGCGTGGGCGTATCAAATCTGCTCTACGGTGCGCTACACGTGTCGGTGTCCGCTGCTTGACAAGCTTCTCCTTCAACCTCTGCGCCCCGTTCTTAAGGCTTTCTATTGTTAAATCTTTAGGAATAGATACGTCTACTCTATACGATTTATCACAAACTGTATTCTTAAGTTCAGCCACTCTTTTTCTAGGAACAAACTCTAAGTTATTTACTTGAATACGGCTCATGTTGCTTTCATTAATTTTAGCTGTCATCTCATTTAAGTCAATATCTCTATTCCTAGGCATTCGTAGTTCTAAAACAAAAGGCCTACCTGAACCTAGCATTGCAGCATCGATGTCTTCGCGTCCCATTCCGTGAAAAAGATTTTCAGTTGCCTTCGTAACTTTCATGAAGGGATTAGCTACCAAAGACTGAACTGAATCAGGATAAAGTTGACCTGTATTATTACAACTTTTACAACCCTTTCCTTTACACTTTCTACAAGGCCAATAAGTCTGAGGTATAGTTCTATCATATTTGTTATATTTCCCCTCAACAAATATAGACTTAATTTCTAGATTAATTGTATCATACCTAGTATCAATAATTATTGTTGAATCAGGATTATCTAATCTTGCTAGAAGGTTATTTTTCTGAGAAACACCTATACCTATCTCTCTGTTTAATTGAGATTTAATGCTCTCGGATAAATTCAGACCAAAAATATTTGCAAATTCAGATTCTAGGTTTAGGATTTCCTTATCAACGATGGTTCCAATTTTAAAAGTTTCAAGCGAATAATCAGAAATTGATTCACGGGCCAAGTCAATAAAATTTTCAATTTCTCCGATTAACCCATCACAAATTTTACAATCCTCTGAGGAGCAAATGATATCTTCGTTGATGTTCATATTCTCAGACAATTCAATAATATTAATCATCTCGATCCCTCTCTCTCGATTATCTAAGCCAAAACCGACTAATCCTACTGAGCGTCCCAAACAGGAAAGACAAAAAGGCGAATACTTCTTTATTTCTTCTAAATCAAACATTTCTTAAGTTTTTATTTTCCCAAAATTTGGCTAGGAACATCCGTTACTATAGACTGGATATCACTGTTTATTAAATCTTTCAAAAGTTTCAGCTCATTAACGGTCCAAAGTTGTATTGGAATCCCCTTTTTCTGAAAATTTCGCATTAAACCCATTTCGTAAATTTTGTAATAAGGAGATATGAAATCTGCTTTAGAATAATAAAAATCCTCCATAGATATAGCTTCCTTAATTATTCTATAGAAAACTTGGTAACTCATAGCGTCTCCTAGTAATAATCCAGAAACTATTTTCAAATCTTGACGCTTAACGCTTCTAATGACTGAAGGTATGAAAGAGGTAACATATATATTATCATAACTAAAATTGGCTGCTAGCAAATCAACTACTTTAGCCTCAAATCCTTTTTCTTTTATCTCTAGATTTACTCCAACTTTACCTTTGCACAGGGAAAGTACTTCCTCTAAACTACATAAGTGCTCATTATAATTTCTTAGTGATTCATAGGTAAGGCTGGAAACTGAAACGCCATTAACTTTGGCATCGTGGTGACACACTAGTACTTCATCAGATGTTTTTCTAACATCAAATTCAACCATGCCAACTCCCAGATTAATTGCTTCCTGAATTCCTCTCAATTCATTCTCAGGACTGCTTAAATCAATCTTGCCTCTGTGAGAAATGATTCGCGGGGACATGAACCTTCATACACATGTTTAAATATTAAATACTGTAAGTGGATATAGGTTTGATTAAAATGGAAAGTGATTCTAATTACGGCGGCAGTTCATCAAGCAGAATCCAAAATCTTGTTGAAGATTTAGGGGATGAAAGCTTTGAAACACGCAATGAAGCATTAATGACTTTAAAAGCAATGTTACCACATAGCGAAGTTTCTATATCTAAGAGCCTTGTAGAAATAGTAGGAGAACATGGTGATGATGAAGCTGGAAGTAGTACTTCCTTTGTTAATAAAGGAGCTATTGAATTATTCCAAAACATGAGCGAACTTGGTCTAGAACCACTCGTCAACGATTTACTAAGAAACGGTGATGAATACGCAAGAAGAGTAGCCACTGATGCATTGGGAAGAACTGGGAGAATGGCTGTTTTGCCTTACTTAATAGAATGTATGAATGATGATGACATGTATGTTCGATGGCAAGCTGCCAAAGGTTTAGGTCGATTTGCCGGATCTGGTGATGCTCGCGATGCTCTTGTTGGGTCCATGGATGATTCAAAACCATATGTAAGGAAAAGAGTTGCTAGATCTTTAGAAGTATTTGGAGGAGCTGGTCCTATTGATGAAAAAGTTGAAGGACCTATGGAAAAAGACGGCAAAGGTGACATTGATGGAGATGGAATACCGGATTCCAAAGATGAAAAACCAAGAGAAGCTAAAAAGAAGAAAAGTAAGAGCAAAGAAGATGATTTAGCTAGAATTGCAGACAAGAAGGAAAGTATTGATTTTGAGACAATTGGTACTGCCAGTGAAGAGGATAAAGACGATTTGAAAAATATAAAAGGTATCGGTCCTTTCTTAGAGCAAAAGCTTAACGCATTAGGGATTTACACTTACAAACAAATTTCGAATATGACTCCTGATCTTGAAGATCAAGTCAATGAAGCCATAGAATTTTTCCCTGGTAGAATAAAAAGAGACAATTGGGTTAAGCAAGCAAAAGATTTGAAATAAACTAAGGTGTAGTTCTGCGCATTGTGCGAGGGAAAGGAATTACATGCTTAATGTGGTCTGAACCACATATCCAGCTGACAGTTCTATCTATACCTAGACCAAAACCAGAGTGAGGAACACTGCCAAATTTACGAATATCTAAATACCAACCATAGGATTCTGGTTCTAAACCCTCTTCACGAATTCTCTCGGTTAACTCATCAGGGGACCAAACCCTTTCTCCACCGCCAATAATCTCTCCATATCCTTCTGGGGCTAATAAATCATGACAAACAAGAGATTTAGGGTCGTTTGGATCAGGCCTATGATAGAAACCTTTCTCTCGAGGAAAATTAGTTATGTACATTGGAGAGGTTAAATCTTGAGTTAGTGCTTTTTCTTCTTTATAACCAAAATCATCTCCCCACGATAAATCAAAGCCCATTGAGTTTAACTTATCAAGAACTTCCTCATATGTAAATCTTTCAAATGGGACTTTAATGCTCTCAAGAACTGATATATCTCTACCAAGTATTTCTAATTCTTTCCTGTTAGAAGATAACACTGATTCGATAATATGCATAATCATACCTTCTTCCAATTCCATCATTTGATGATTATGCATCCAAGCGGACTCTACTTCAGCATGCCAAAATTCAGTCAAATGTCTTCGAGTTCGAGACTTCTCTGCCCGGAATGAAGGTGCCAAAGTAAATATATTTTCTAAACCAAACATTGTAGCTTCCGCATATAATTGCCAAGATTGGCTTAAATGGGCGTAGAACTTTTGACCGGTTTTTTCTTTTTCATCATCGTAATAAACATTGAATAGTGTTGAACCGCCCTCGCATGCCGATGTTGTGAAACTTGGAGATTGAATCTCTGTGAATTTATTATCTGTCCAATAGTCCCTAAATGCCTTAAAAACGGTTGAACGAATTTTAAGAGATGCAACCATACTCTGGCTGCGTAGCCATAAATGCCTGTTGTTTAGTAAATGTTCGTCACTCTGATCTTTTGTAATTGGAAAAGTTTCTGCAAAGTGAACAACTTCGAAATCACTAGCTCTTATTTCCCATCCGCCTGGCGCTCTATCATCTTTAGCTGGAATTCCCTTTACAATGACCGAAGATTCAATTAGTGCTTTACGGGCATCACTAAATGAAGACTCTGAAACATTTTTTTTAGATACTGTACTTTGAATACTTCCGGTTGAGTCTCTGATAACTATGAATGCTAATTTTCCTGATGAACGAGTACGATAAATCCAACCTCTAACAGTTATTTCTCCTTCACATTCTCCTGCTAGAACTTTACTTATTGCTGTAAAATCATCGTGATTTGGAAATTCAGGATATGCCATTGATTTGACAATTAGATATGTCCAAATAATACTTCCCACAAAATTTAATTACCGACAATTTTATGGATTTTACATTATGTATGGAGTTATATGCTGCCTGAAATGCAAGTTCGTTACGGCAGTTGATTTAAAATTTAAAACAAAAAAATGCATTAAATGTAATTACAATATTAATCTAAAAAAAGTGCGTGTAATTTTCAAAACCGAAGACAAAAATGAACTTGGAAATCTGATTATGAATACTAGAAAAAGAGTTGAAAATGGAAATTTGTTTGTCGAACCTTAGTAGGTCGCATTTTAAATACAGTGGGCGAGTGCGACCATCCTAATAGTATGAAGAGAAGTTCTCGAGTCTGGAAAAAAGCCGGAAAACAGCGTTGGAAATGGCGTAAGAAGAAAATGCGCCGTCGTAAGCGTGAAAGAAGGCGTAACAAGTAGTTTTGAAGTAGTTTTAGACACATTTCCTTATAACACCTTCACAATAGGAATCTAGGATGCCAGTCATTAACATAGCACTAGAAGATTTAAATCGTATGCTTAAAGATAAGTTATCTGCAACAGACTTCGCCAGTATTGTACCAAAAATCGGCGCAGATCCAGATGAAATTAATGATTCTGAAGCTATAGTTGAATTTTTTCCCGATAGGCCGGACCTTCTGTCAACTGAGGGGGTTGCTAGGGCGCTAAGAGCTTTTACTGAACAAAATTTAGGTTTAATTGAATATGAAGTTAGTCCTCCAACAACTCAAATTTTTGTATCTCAAGAAGTTATGGAAATTAGACCATCCATTTCTGGAGGTATTGTTAGAGGTGTTACTCTTGATGATATTTCAATAAGGTGTATAATGGAGCTTCAAGAAAAGTTACATGTAACCCTTGGTAGAAAACGGAAGAAAGTATCCATAGGAATTCATGATTTATCAAAACTGGAAGGACCATTTAATTATGATACTTGTTCACCGCATGAACCTGCATTCGTTCCTTTGCAAAAAGATTATGAAATGACACCTCAAGAAATACTTGAAGAACATCCAAAAGGTATTGAATATGCTCATCTTCTATCTGAATTTAACAGATACCCTATTATCAAAGATTCAAATGATGAAGTTGCATCTATGCCTCCTATAATTAACGGAGCTTTGACTACAATTACTGAAGATACTACTGATATATTAATTGATGTCACAGGACTTGATGATAATGCCGTAGAGTATTGTGTAAACATAGTGGCTGCAGCCTTGGTAGAAAGAGGAGGAGAAATTGAGCAACTTGAGATAAAATTCCCTTCAGAGAATAAGATTGTACCATCAATGGAACCTAAAGTACACGAAATTGAAAATGAATATTTAATCAAATTATTAGGATTTGATCCAGGACAGTTTGTTATTTTTAAAGCATTTAGAAAATGTGGTATGGAGCCTGAGCTAAAAGGTGACAAATGGTCTGTAAAAGTACCTGCCTACAGAGCTGACATATTACATCCAATAGACCTACTAGAAGAAGTTTCAATAGGAATAGGTTATGATGAATTTCCTGAATCATTGCCAACGGAAACACTGTTTGGTAAATCACTTAAGTCTAAAAAGCTAGAAAGTAATTGCAGAGAGATTATGCTGGGTTTAGGATTTCAAGAAGTTGTCACACTTACACTATCATCAAAGAAAATGCTCCACGAATATACGCAAAGAGAAAGCAATAATGAAACTGAAGTGGCAAACCCTGTAACTGAGGATTATCATTTACTCCGATCAAGTATTCTTCCTAATTTACTTGAGTTGTTAAAAAATAATAAGCATCGTGAATTACCGCAGCAGGTCTTTGAAATCGGTCAAATTGTAAAAATGCATACTAACGTGCATTCTCTTGCTTGGATGCAGATAGCTAGTAAGAATACGTTTTCGCAAGCTAGAACCATATCTGATAGTATTTCTTTGAGACTACAAATTTCGGGTGAAACCAATGAGTGTGAAGACCCCTTATTCATTCCAGGAAGGTGCATTGAGACAAGAAGTGGAAGCATTTTACTGAAATATGGAGAGATTCATCCATTTACACTTGAAAAATTTGAATTAGGATATCCTGTTATTGGTGGAGAAATTCATTGGTAAGATTGCCTGTATGTTTTGAATCAAGAACCACTGCTGCTTCTTTCAGAAAACTTTTAGACAAAAAAAAATATGAATATGAGAGGTTAACTGATAGTCGAACTTATACTAAAGTTTCCTTTGTGATTGCACATGAAAAAACGGCAATGGTATACAGATATATGCTAGAAGAATCAAAAATAAAGGCAGATATTTGGGAAGAAAATCCTAGTTCAGGCAATGTAACATATATTGAAATCGAGGGCGAGGATGAAAATAAGGTAAATGATCTCTTGAAAGATTTTGCGTTATCGTTACCTAGAAAACCATGGGAATATACTGTGTTTCAAAAACTAAGAAATGGATGGTTTAGTCAAGGTATATTTCGTGCTAAGTCAAAATGGGAGAACTATGTCAAATGAGTTTACTTCAAGAGATAGAACCAATCAAAACTAGAGATTTCTTACAGGAAAAATTTAAGGAGTATTATGGCACTGCAAAAATTACTCTACCTCCAAGGTTTACTGCTAGAGAATGGGGATTTTTAAATTGGGGAGGAGGCATCATGAATAGGCATGTAAAATTTAGTACAACAAATGAAATTAACAATTATTTGAAAAAAACAGCTCCTGCACATTCGTACCATTCTGTCGCTTATTACGAAGAACCTGGAAACAAGTTAATGGTAGAAAAGAAATGGCAAGGTGCTGATTTAATATTTGATTTAGACGCAGACCATCTTCCCGAGATGGAAGAGGTTAAAAAGGGAAAGATTACTTTTTCAAAATTAATGGATTATATTCGTGAGCAAACATACAGACTTGTACACGATGTTTTACTGGGAGACTTTGGTTTGGATGAAAAAGATATGCTAATTACTTTTAGTGGAGGAAGAGGATATCATGTTCACGTTAGAACTCCATCTGTTCTATCCCTGCCTTCAGGAGCTAGAAGAGAGCTATCAGACTACATGACTGGCAAAGGATTAAATTTGGATAATTTATTAATTGATGCAGGATACACCAAAGAATTTGCAATTAGAGGGAAAGGTATTGAAAGAAAGCATCTTGATGTAAAAAAATTACCACCTTCATATTCCAAAGGATGGAGTGGGATAGTGTCAAGAAAAATAAGCTCAATCTTTGATAATCTTAGGTTGCATCAAGGCGAAGACTTAACTAATAAACTGAAAGAATTAAGACTGGAAAAAATTAATATTAATTACAAAAATAGTAACGAAGACATCTTTAATAATTTAGCAAAAAAACATCAGAAGAATTTGGTTCGGATTGCAGTTAAAGAAGCTGCTATATTTCCAGACGAACCTGTTACTGGAGACGTACATAGACTAATACGCTTACCTGGTTCACTTCATGGAGGTTCTGGACTTAGAGTTACTACTATGACATCTAAAGAATTAGAAGACTTTGATCCCATGACAAAAGCTGTAGCATTTGGAGATGAACCCGTTAAAATTAGATCCATTGTCAAGCATCCTGTTTCTATGGGTGATATTGCAAAATTGATGCCTGAAACAATTGTTGAGGTTCCTGAAAAAGCAGCCATATATTTTATGGCCAGAAAATGGGCGAATTTGGTACTTGAAACATGATTTGTGGAGTTGATGAGGCTGGCAAAGGGCCAGTAATTGGACCTATGGTTGTTGCTGCAGTTTTAATAGATAATGCCAAGCAGATTGAAGGCGTAGGATTCAAGGATTCAAAATTACTAACAATACAGAGAAGAAGAGAATTATTTGATTTAATAAAGCAAAATTATAGATATGCAGTCGAAATAATCAAGCCCGAAGAAATAGATAAATATAGAATAAAAAATCAGCTCAACCTATTGAATAGAAAAGCTTTTGAAAAAGTAATTATTAAGCTAAACCCAAATGTTGCTTATGTAGATGCTGCCGATGTAAATGAGGACAGATTTGGTATGGAGATAAAGGCTAATTTAACTAATGAGAATGATACGGATGTAATATCTATGCATAAAGCAGATTCAAAGATTCCAGTTGTAGCAGCTGCATCCATAATTGCTAAACAAACACGAGAACTTGAAATCAAGAAATTAAAGATGCAAATAGGTGATTTTGGAAGTGGATATCCTTCTGATGAAAGAACAATTAAGTTTTTGAAGAGCTACTTTCATGATAACTCAAAGTGGCCTTCAGGTACTAGAAAAAGTTGGAAAACAATTGAAAGAATTAGACCTGTAAAAAAACTTAGTGATTTCGGTGACTAAATGAGTAATATCAAACAAATATTGGAAGAGAAAGTAGCTGAATTTAATAGTCGAATAAAAGATGAGCCTAAATATTCAGGCATAATAGAAGGTAAAGAGAGAAGCATCTGTATTTCAGTCTCAAATGGTGACAATTATGTTTCAAACCTAAAGGATATGCAGCTTGAAGAATTTAAGGAATCGGAGGATACGAGTAAAGATCTTGTGGTAACTGCAACATCTGATGTTTTCATTGCCCTAATTAACAAAGAAATGTCTCCGATAAAAGCATACATGACTGGAGAGTTAAAAGTTAAAGCTAGCTTAACAGATATGCTATTGCTAAAAAAATTATTCTGATTTAATAGCAAATATAGAATTAGAAAGTTCTGCTATTTCTGAAGGCTTTAGAATCTCTGCCCTTAAATCCATAAATTTTAATTTTTCAACATCTATTTCAGGAAATGTTATCTTTATACAATTACGAATCTTTTTTCTTCGATGTGTAAATATTGATCTCACTACCTTCTCAAAGGTAAGAAAATCATCTAAGATATAATCAGGCTCTCTGCGAATTAATTTCACTACTTGAGAATGAATCTTAGGTTGAGGCTGAAATGCTGTTTTAGAAACCTTAAATAATTTTTTTGTAGACACAAAGTGATTCGCCATAACAGACAACCGACCGTAAATCTTAGAACCTGGTTTTGCAACTAAACGATTCGCGAACTCTTCTTGGAACATCAAAACTGCGCGAGACCATTCATAATTAAATAATCTAAACAAAATTGGTGAGGAAATTGAATATGGCAAGTTAGCAACAATAACGTCTATTGGAGGTACCTCCCATTTTAGAATATCTCCTTCAATAATCTCTACATTTTCCTTAAATTTTTGTTTTAGTACTACGGCTAGCCATTTATCTTTCTCAATGGCAATCAAATTTCCTTTTGAAAATAAGAATTCTGTAAGAGCTCCTCTTCCAGGTCCAATTTCTAAAACTTTTTCTCCTTCTCTCACTTCAGCCGAATCTACTATTCTCTTGGAAATATTAGAATCTATTAAAAAATTTTGACCTAGCATTTTTTGCTTGCGGCGAGAATGGTGGGCCGGGGCGGAATCGAACCGCCGATCTTCGCCTTGTAAGGGCGACGTCATAACCCCTAGACCACCGGCCCAGATGAGGTCTTTTTCACATGAGGTTTAACGCTACAAACCATTTTCTACTTAACAGCTATTAGAAAGGTCCAAATAAGACTTAAAGTCAATTTTTTTATCGGGATATGACATTCATTATAAACATTTTGAGGATCTATCAGCTCCCCTCAATTATAAATACAATATCGTGTGCGAAGTAGTATGCTTCACCAGTTAGAATTGATGGGCATAAATGCTTCATCAGTCAAATCTAATCTTACGCAGGATGAATGGAGAAACGAAGAATTAAGCCGAAAAGAAGGTAGACTATCCTCTAACGGCACTGTTATTGTAAACACTGGAATATACACCGGAAGATCGCCTAATGATAGATTTATTGTTAAAAATAAAGAAACAGAGAAATTAATTGACTGGGGTGACGTAAATCTTCCATTAAGTGAAGAATCTTTTGAAGTTTTAGAGAGTGCCGTCAAAAAGGAAATGGAGCAAAAGGATTTATTTGTCTTTGATGGATACGCTGGAGCTGATGAAAGATACCGGTTACCATTGAGAGTTGTAACGATGATGGCATGGCAAGGTCATTTCTCACATAATATGTTCATTCGACCTACTGAAAATGAATTGGAAGGATTTGAGCCTGAATTTACTATACTTAATGCATCATCTACAAACATTGATAACTGGAAAGAATTAGGATTAAACTCAAAAGTTTTCATCGTACTTAATCTTAAGAAAAAAATGGCTATAATCGGAGGTACGGAATACGGAGGTGAAATAAAAAAATCGATATTCTCAGCTTTAAATTTTTATCTTCCACTTAAAGGCGTAATGCCAATGCATTGCTCTGCCAATATTGGTAAGGATGAAGACTCAGCTTTATTTTTCGGACTCAGTGGAACAGGTAAAACTACTCTTTCTACCGACCCTAATCGCAGGCTAATTGGAGACGATGAGCACGGTTGGTCTGACGAGGGAATTTTTAATTTTGAAGGTGGTTGTTATGCAAAAACTATTAAATTAAATCCATCCAAAGAACCTGATATCTTTAAAGCAATAAAACCTGGGGCTTTGCTTGAAAATGTCATCACTGATGAAGATGGCGTGGTTGATTTTGATGACGGAACAATAACTGAGAATACACGTGTGTCATATCCTATTGACCATATTGAAAATATAGAACCTTCGGAAAAAGGAGGACATCCCCGGAATGTAATTTTTCTCACGTGCGATGCATTTGGTGTTTTACCACCTATTTCTAAGTTAACTCCGGAAATGGCAATGTACCACTTTTTAAGTGGATATACTGCAAAAGTAGCAGGTACCGA
>Ga0207985_1000313_pt1 | contig 13405 bp, 9 predicted proteins | sample ETNtaG_3_FD_185761 | JGI IMG/M metagenome (GOLD analysis project Ga0207985, IMG submission 185761) | Marine microbial and viral communities from oxygen minimum zone, Eastern Pacific Ocean - ETNP201302SV84 (SPAdes) (version 2) | ecosystem: Environmental > Aquatic > Marine > Unclassified ...
TATGTTTAGTCTTTGCACTTCATCAAGAGGGCCGAAGTCTGATAAAGAGTAATCTATTCTTAGCAAGGTACTCATCCTATTAATTGGATAATTTAAACCTACTCCAAAAGATGGCCCTTCAATTTGGTCCTCCTTGAATAGAGATGGAATACCACCTCTCAAGAAGAATTTATCACTGTAATTAAGTTCCACTCCAATATTGACATACTCAGAGTTATCATTCGGATGAATAGCGTCAATACCGTATGTTAGAGTTATCAATTCTTCTTGTATTAATTCTCCAGATAAGCCAACACGGAAAATCAGTGGCAAAGGAAAATATTCAGTTTCATAAACAGCGTTAACAAATTCAACATTACCCTCATTATCTTGATCGGGGTCTATGCTTATTTTTTGGTCTCTCCCTTCCATTCGCATTTTGCCACCATAATTGCTTATAGAGGCACCTAACCTTGTGTTGTTAAATGGAGTTTTGAATAAAGTACCAATGTCTAATGCGATGGTCTTTGCTGTTGAATGCCAGATATTTTGTTGAATGTATTTTACTGAACTTCCTATTGAAAATCGGTCTGTAAGCATTGTAGAGTAGCTTACTCCAACTGATAAATCATTGGTAGAAAAATTTTCTCCTGTACCATGTGGTTCTGCAACAGTGCGAACTAAATCCTCGGGGGAGGAGAGATTGACTATGTTAAACCCGATTACATTATTTTTACCTAAATCAATGCCTATAGTTGCAAATTGATATTTCATTGCTACCAACCAATCATATGATCCAAATTGAATTCCAATTCCGTTTTGTCCTGCTATACTGGCAGGGTTCCAGTAAACTCCAGTTAAATTAGTTTCCTGACCCGTTACAGCCCCTCCCATCGCCGAACTTCTAGCATCCATACTAATTTTTAAAAACTGAGCTACCGTTGTGCCAGCTTTTGTCATCGATTGATTATTACCGAATTGACCGAGTCCAATTGATACCAATGATATAAGCAACAAGAATCTTAAATTCATTTTATTACCGCAAACCTTCCAAGTTTTTCACCTATTCCTGGAGCATCAACATGAAAGATATAAACACCGTATGCTAGTGGAAAATTATCTTTTGTTGTTAAATCCCAATGCTCTTGACTGTTATCCAGATCGGTTGAGTGATAAATTGTTTTTACCAAATCCCCACTGATAGAATAGATTGATATAGTACATTCTTTTGGAAGATTGGTAAAATAGATTTTTCTAGGCCCTCTATCCATAGGATTTTGCAGATCTAGTTGTTCTATAACATTCGTAACTACATAAGGGTTTGGTACTACGTAAATACTATCTAGTTTCCCTCTAGCAACATTATTATCATATGTTGTTTCGCTAGTAGCATATATTAATGTATCGTTTGCTGCAAATGGACGATGGGTATCAATGATAAAAACATCTCCCTCAGAGGCTGATATTGTATCTCCGCTATCAGGTAAAGTGAAGGTAAACTCCCATTTACCGCCTAGAGGATCTCCATCCATTATGATTGCTCTATCACCAAGTGACCATAAACTATCGGGGTTGCTTCCTTCCTCAATAATAGTCACTTCTTCTTTCATTGGAATTCTTCCGGGAGTCACGTCCCACACCTCAAAATTCATTCTTGAATTTCCAAAACTTGGATGAAGTTCAGTACTGCTCGTATCAACAATATCATTAAAAAAACGTACTTCATACAATCCAGGATACATAAACTGGTCTGCACCATTAAAAGGTATTACTTCAGGCTCCCACGTACAGGAGGAAGATGTGGACCATTTAGTATTTTGTTCATTCAATGATAAGGCAACGTCCTTAGCTCGTATTTTAACACCATCTACAATTGGATTAGTTTCCTCAAGGTTCACTGCTTTGCTATTGATGATTGGATAGTATAAGTAGGATACTAAATACGTTTCTCCATCAACAAGGTTACCTCCCAAAATGCCTTTAATTTTTCCTAAATCAGTTATTAATTGAAAATCATAGTCTAATTCATAAAGATTTCCATCTCCGTCTCGAACAGAAATCGAGCCAATATCTATATTGGACTTTGACAATTTTCTAAACTGTGATAAAGAAATACTAACCACATCTTCAACCGGATTAAGATCTTTTATACTATATCGCGTAGGTGATTCTAAAAAAGTAATTTCAAATTCATTCCCTTCTTCTAAACTATAAGGATCGATAATATCTAAAAAGATATCTCCGGTAGTAACACCAGCCTTGTGCGTAATAGTATTATCTTTAATATCTCCACTAATTACACCTATGGCAGGAGTCCTGGGAATGACTCTTACGGTATTTACATCAGTGATGAGCTCATTTGTTGTTGGATTAAGTGTTATAGTTTTTGAGCATTCGCTAGGGGGAATTTGTAGCTCTCTTGAACCATGGTCATAAGATACAACTGCATAATAATAGGTCTGTCCGTTTAGAACATTGTTCGAATCAATGTAAGAATGTACCAAGCCGGTATTATCGCCCAAAGTGTAATAAGCACCTCGCCCGGGATACACAACATCGCTCATCCCAAAATAATCATTATCAAGGTCAAATCGAGCTGGGGCACCATTAAACATCTTTAACGGTTCAAACAGAAATTTTGAACCATTAACATCCGTAATAGTTTGCTGATCAAGAAATTGAGGGTGAGTGCTTCTGTATATAACATACCCCTCAAAATCATACTCTTGAGAAATTGGGTCTAAGGATTCTTCTGCTACATGATCCCAATAAAGAGTCACTTTCTGATCGCCAGGTATTGCAGTAACATTTGGCTTTTCAGGCGGTTTGGCAAATTGATAATTTCTTTCGTAAATGTCCTGTGAGGTTATGGCATTTAAGGTTAAATCATCATAATCTTCCCCTATTAGAAGGGCTATAGAAAACCTTCGTGATTCACCTGCTGGAAGTGAAATTGGGCCAGAACTATAAATGAATACATAATCACCAGATTGAGTAGCATTTGCAGAGTCAAATACTCCAGGCTGTAAAAAATCATCAAACACTCTTTGGTCATCTGCAATGGTAGTTCCTGAAAAGGGTGGAGAAGAGAAACCGGTTAGGCCCACCATGTCAGACTCATCTAAATCTGTCCATTCAAAGTTAGGCTCTCCTGGTTGTCTAATATCAAACTGGTCTCCAGCTGTAGGTATACCATCGCCTTCACCAAAATCACCAGTGTTAGGCACCCCATCAACTCCTACGTCATCTTTTTCTGGGTCCCAATCACCATCATCATCAATCCCATTACTTCTACTTTCATCAATCATACCATCAGAATCATTATCTAATTGATCATAGGGGTTTCCAGGACTTTCCAAAAATTTATACCCAAAATAGCCAGGACGATTTGCGCTACCGCTTGCACTACCATCTTCATCCCAACAGTAGACCATGTTAATTTCTTGGTCGAAATAAGAAAGGTCATCACTCCAATCGCTTGGACCCCCTATGTGAGGGTCACCCCACATTCCAAAGATTACATTTTCTAAATCCTTCGGGCTTTTATTCGTAATTTTATAAATAAGGAAAATAATATCCTCAGCTAACGGGTTCGCCCATTGGTAGTAGCGATACTCTATCTGTATTCCAAGGCCCTTCCGCGAAGAATCATCTGGAAATGGATAATACTCAAATTCTTTATTATTACGGTCATCACAAACAAAGAAGGCCTCCTCATCAGCATTAGAGGCACCTTGCCTCAAATCACCTGGCCAAACATATTCTTTTAGATTTGGATTATACCAATCTGATGCCCAGCTATCTGGTTTTCCGTCAAAATCTCGATCAATATCGCTAGCTGTAGGAATTTTATCGTAATCTGGATCTGCAAAAAACAATCCCTCATCGCTGTAAGCAAGAGGTTCCCAAGTCCAATACTCTGAGCCATCCGGAGACCTTTCAGGATCAGTTACTAATCCATCACTTATCACTCGTGCATACCATGTTGTATCCCCATCGATAACCTTTGGATATGCATCAGGGTGATTATTATTCATGAGAGGAACTTCAGCAGAGATAAATGGACCAAATTCATAGCCGTACCCTAGACCTTCCCAAATGATATCAGTTACGCGATTTCCTGGCTCAGAGATTGATCCATAATTCCAAATCTGTGTAGTAATTTTATTTCCAGAGATGATCGCATCTTGCCTACGCAATATTTGCTCATCAGAATCCGCTGTTTTACGAGAATGCTTATTAATATATCGGTAATATTTAGCGAACTGCCTTTGATTCCATTCTTTCTGTGGGCCTTTTAAGTATTTATTTTTTTTAAGAAACCTTGACTCTGAAAATAAAAGTCCATTAACAAAAAAAATGTAGAACAACCAAATCATCTTATTATCTTTAATCATAAATTCACACTCAAACCAAGAGTAATAAGCCTGGGTGGACTAAAATAATCGGGCCGTGTAAAATATTCTTCCCAAGTATGTACACCAGGTTCACCATAATGAGCCTTGAATCCTTCTGTTTCTTGCATGGAACGATTAATGAATGTGTATTCAGATCGTCCGGTGTCAGTAAACACATAACGTTCATTTCTAATATCCAGCACGTTATATACTTTTGCAAAAATTTCAATTCCTCTTTGAGCTAAAGAAAAGTTTTTGTTTAAACGCATATCTAAAGATTTTTGAATTGGTTTTCGATCACTGTTTGGTAAAGGAACATATCCTGCAAATGGAATATTTGGTGTGTATGGCCATCCAGTACTTAGCTTTCCAATTAAACTTATTCCCCATCCATTAATACCAGGCTCAGTAATGGATACAGTAGAATTAAATACATGACTCTGGTCCCAACTAAGAGGCACAATTTTCTTCTCCTCTTCTTGCCCTGTTAAGGCGTTAAAATAAAAAGATCCACTTGCAACACTATTTCCCTCTGTTATTTGATACGAGTAATCTAAAAAGGCAGACATTTTTGTGTTAGAATCTCTTCTTTTTGTGAGGCTGAGAGTTACTCCTTTAACCATAGAATAATCTTTATTGAGATAAATAGAATAGGAAGAGGGTCCATAGGTGGGTGAATTGTAATTGATATTCTGTAATGCAAGTAAATCTCTTATATCTTTATAAAATATGCTGCCGTTGATTGCTAAAAACCTACTTAACTGCTGTTGCATGCCAAACTCATACATAACTGTCTTTTGAGGTTTTAAATCACTATATCCAATAGTAGGAGATAAACCGGCGCCGAAAATATTTTTTAGAAATAAATTTCTCATCGTAGGCATTTGATAGAAATGTCCATAAGAAAAGTGTAATATACCTTCATCTGTAATTGGATAGGCCACTCCAATTCTTGGAGACCACATTGCTTTTTTAGAACTTTTTATAAGAGAATTTTCAGGATTTAATAAACTATCAATGTGAGAACTTTGAGGATCGAATAGGTCATATCTAATACCCACATTCATTATGAAATTTTCATATTCGAGTTTATCTTGTATGTAACCACTAAAAAATATCGCATCCTCCGAATAATAACTATGAGAGGGAGAAGCATTCTCTGGCCCAATTGTAGGAATTCTATAAGTATTGTCATCATACAAAACACTAAAAATTCTTTCATTTAGGTTGTCAAGTCTGTACTCCAGTCCCATCTTAAGTGCGTGTCTATTATTTACTTGAGAAGTAAAATCTATTTTACCACCATATGATTTTGAATACCTGTATGTGTGTCCTCTATTGGATCCCCCAAAAGAAAAAGTGGGGCTACTAGGTGCGCCTTGAATGTTTTGGGAGGAGGCATAATTCGAGTTAGGCAGAATATAAGTGCTGTCATTTAGAATTGTTATTGTGTTTGAACCTATTATGTATTGCCCAGCATCCCTTATAAAAAGAAGTACATCTTTCTCATTCCCATAATCTATTCCGCTTTGAAACGGAATTGCACTACCAAAGTCTAGTGGAGCAAATTGAAAAGATTTATAATTGGTTTGATTAGAAAAAATATGAGCCTCATAAAAAGTTTTCTTTCCTATTGCATGATTTATTTTCAAAGAACCATTATAATTGTTAGATAATGATTGAGAGCGACCGTCAGGGTTATACTTATAGAAATGTACATAGGACTGACTCTCAGAATTGGAACCAATATATTGCCCTGAAAATTTTAAACGAGGGGTAACCCTATAGGTAATTTTTAATAGTGAATTAAGACTTTTGCTCGGATTCATTGAAACGGTATCACCATTCCCTCCCATTTCTATGTACCAATCGTTTGTGAAAAAATTAGCCTTGTCATGCACATCATGTTCTCTTATTCCATATAGATAACCATCTTGTGATGAATACCTTAAGCTTGAGTTAAATGTTAGCTTATTTTTCATAAGGGGTACTGGACCAGAAAAATAGCCCTCAATTGTCTTTCTATTGAATATTTCAAACTGATCAATTTTGGGGTACAAAGAAATATCGTTTGAAAAGCGATCACCCGTGTAAAAAGATATGCTACTCTCGTAGTTTTCCCTTCCCTCCTTGATTTGCAGATTTACGATACCACTCATTGCATTTCCATATTCAGCATTGAAACCTCCACTTACAACCTTCAATTCGCTCAAAGCTTTATTTGATACGTTTACAGCTAGGCTATTTGTAAAAAATGGATTACTGACAGAAACACCATCAATAAAATAACCAACCTCATTGCTTCGACCACCACGTATATGTAAAGCGCCACCAGCCCCCACATTGACACCAGCTTGAGTAGTTAGTACTCCTAAAAATGATTCTACAGGCATATTTAATATTTCTTCAGAAGTGGTGATCTTTTGAGTCGAAGTTAGATCTTTATACACCAGAGGCTTTTCGGCAATAACCGTAATTTCTTCACCTTCAATCGTTTCTTGGTTTAGGGAGAAATTCTGTTCAGTCGTACGGCCAGATTGAACAACCACCTCTTTGACAAGAACTGAGGCATATCCAATATAAGAAGTTTTTAATTCATAGCTTCCCAACGGAACATTTATAATGGTATATCTTCCATTTTCATCCGTATCAGAACCTATTCCCTTATTTATCAAAATAACACTAACACCAACAAGTGGCTTTTGAGATGATGCATCCATAATATTGCCTGTAATTTTTCCTGTTTGCCCGTAAAGGAAAGCAAGACATCCTAATATTATGGTCAATTTTTTCATTTAATTTGTGTGTACCTGTATATCAATATAAACATAAACGAAAAGAATTTAAAATTATTAAAGAAAAAAATATTTATTTTCCATGATGAAATCTGAGAACTTAATGATAATTGATCCTTCATTAGAGATACCTGAAATAGAATCTTACAATGAAATATCTTTGTGCTCACCACTAAAAACAACCTACCATCTTCCAGAAATACATTCACCAAAAACAATGACTAAGTATTTTGCTAATACAAAAGGTATTATTCTTATGGGTAGTGCAGCATCTGTACATGACTCCCATTCGTGGATGTCGAGCTTAGAACAAGTAATTAAAAGTGCCGTTCAAAAACATATTCCAATTTTAGGAATATGTTTTGGTCACCAGTTTTTAGCACATATTTTTGGAGGAACAGTTGATACACTTTGGCAAAATTCTAAGAAGGTGGGTGTCCGCAAAGTTAAAGTCCTACAAAATAATTTATTAGAAAAATCAAAGACGGATTTTTTGATCTACTCTCACCGAGAAGGAGTGGTAAAGTGCCCTGCTAATTTTGAAATTGCAGCAACAAGTAATATGGTAAATATAGAAGGATTAATTCATAAAACACTTCCAATTTGGACATTCCAACCTCACATTGAAGCGTCAAAGACCTTTTCTAGACGAATTGGGCTTTCAGCAGACGAATTTAATAAATGTGATTTTTTCGGCAAGCAATTACTAAAGTCATTTTTTAATAAATTAAAGTAATGCTATGAAATATTTACTAATCCTATTTGTTTTACTCGTTTCTTGCTCGACTCACCCTCGCTTATTTTCAAACGAAGGATCATTAATTTTAAAAAAGAAAATAAATAGATTGATTGTCAGTTCAGATCTTGGAGCTACAATGGGCATCAGCATAGTATCACTCAAAACTGGCAAACCAATTTATGAATTGAACAGTGAAAAATTATTAATGCCTGCAAGCAATAATAAATTATTTACCTGTGCTGCTGCTTTAGATTTTCTTGGAAAAGATTTCTTTTTTTTTACAAATGTACTCGCACAAAATGAGAATGCTATTTTACAAGGTGGAGGAGATCCAGACCTTACCGTTAAAGATCTTGATTCCTTAGCATATGCAGTATCAAAAAAAGTAGATAGTATTGATACATTATTTCTAGATGACACTTTTTTAGATTCTGTTTACTTTGGGAATGGGTGGATGTGGGACGAAGGCCCATGGTGGTATGCAGCCCCGATTAGTGCACTATCGGTAAACGATAACTGTATAGACTTTTATGTTCAACCTGGGAAAGAGGACCAGAATGCAATCATTAATTATTTTCCAAATACAAAATATATATCATTCCAGAATCAATCATTAACCGTCAAGAAAAACACTAATTTAAAGAAGCTAAAAATAGATCGTGATTGGTCTGATAAAAAAAATAATTTTAGTGTTACCGGAGAAATATTTTATAAAGAAGAATTAGATACCTTACGCAGAAATATTCATGATCCAACCATGTTTACAGGAGTACTTTTTAAAGAAATGTTGGAAAAACATGGGGTAGAAATCAATTATGTTATGAAAAAAAAAGTAACCGGAAATGCAGATACTCTTGCAACACACAAATCATTACCCTTAATTGAATCGGCTTCAAACCTAATGAACGAAAGTGATAATCTCACAGCTGAACTTTTCATTAAAACAATCGGCAGGTATAATACCATTCAAGGAAGTTGGAAAAGCGGACTAGACAGCGTTAAATCACTGTTGGCCAGTTCTGCTTTAATCGATACTTCTCAAATGCGTATTGCCGATGGATCTGGTGTCTCTAGATATAATCTTACAAGTGCTAAACAGCTTACTACATTCTTAGGATGGGTATATGAAAGCCAATATAAAGATGATTTTATTTCCACTCTTCCTGGCGGAGGTAAACGTAATGGTACACTTGAAAGAAGATTAAAAACAGAAGGCAACTATGTAAAGGCAAAAACAGGTGGGCTTTCTGGAGTGAGTAACTTATCAGGTTATGTTTTTTCACCACGGTACGGCCCTGTAGCCTTTTCTTTATTAATGAGTGGATATCGAGGTTCTTCTCAGCCTTACAGAAACTTACAAGATGCGATAATCAAGCAGTTACTATATGGTTAAACCTAAAAAATTAAAACCAGGTTCTAAAATAGGTATTGTGAGTCCTTCTTACTGGCTTAATAAGGATGATCTAGAAAAATCTGCAAAATATTTTTCTAATGCTGGATATAAATTAAAACTCGGTAGAAGTAATCATTTACAATATGGACCGTTTGCTGGAACCGCCCAAGAGCGAGCAGATGACATCAATGAGATGTTCTCAAACCCAGAGATCGATGCTATTTTTTGTGCCAGAGGTGGCTATGGAGCAAACAAAGTTTTACCATTAATAGACTATGAAAATATTAGAGCTAATCCTAAAATCTTTTTAGGGTATAGTGATATAACTGCCTATTTGACCTCAATAACCCAAAAAACAGATTTGGTTACTTTTCATGGACCAATGCTTTCTAGTTTTAGAAATGAGTTTGTCCAGTATAACTATGACTCTATGGTAAACATGTTGGAATTGTCCAGTAAAGTAACTATTTCCTGCCCTGAAGATATATCTTCCAGGATCTTGCGTCCGGGTATTTGCGAAGGGCAAATTTGGGGCGGTAATTTAACATTAATAACAAATAGATTAGGATCTTCTGATGCATTAAAAACAGATAATGTCATCCTTTTTATAGAAGATGTTGATGAATATTTATATTCATTTGAACGAATGTTAGTACATTTACATAATGCTGGTGTTTTTAAAAAAATAAATGGCCTTATTGTTGGAGAGTTACATGAATTCAAAGATCAAGACATCCCATTTGGTAAAAATACGGATGAGATCATTATGGATGTTTGTGGGCATCTTGATATACCTATCATAACCAATTTCCCTTGCGGACATGGAAAATATCAATGCACAATTCCTATATCTGTTCATGTAGAATTAAATGCGCTTAAAAATAATCCACATATTACTACGCTTGAAAATGCGGTTTCAGATAGATAATCAATGTTGAACTACATCTGGTTTGGAATGATGTTTATTGCTGTTATAGTGGGAATTTTTACAGGCAATATTGATGCAGTAACAGAGGCAGCGATTAGTATGTCCAAAACCGCAGTTGAAATTGCAATGGGACTGATTGGTATCATGGCTTTATGGCTTGGGACCATGAAAATAGCTGAGGAGTCAGGGCTCATACGTATCCTTTCCAAAGCTATTCGGCCAATTACCATTCGCTTATTCCCAGATGTTCCAGAAGATCATCCTGCAATAGGATCCATTGTACTAAATATGGCCGCAAATATATTAGGACTCGGCAATGCGGCAACTCCCATGGGATTAAAAGCAATGGAAGAATTGCAAGAGTTAAATCCAAAAAAAGATACTGCTACGAATGCCATGTGTACTTTTTTGGCGATAAACACCTCAAGTGTTCAGTTCATTTTACCTGCTACCGTTGTGGCTCTTATGGGCGCTGCTGCAAATCAGATCTTCATTACTACCATATTGGCAACTGGTATGTCAACAATTGCAGCAATTTTCGCGGTTAAGTTTTTGGAAAAATTGAATCATTTTAAAATTGATACAAAAGATAGTAATGATAGATAATTTTGTCATTTTTACTAATGAAATTTCAAGGTACATCATACCTTTACTATTAGTCATGATCCCTTTTTACGGTCTAGTATTTAAAAAAATAAAGGTATATGAATCCTTTGTTGACGGAGCCAAAGACGGATTTAATATAGCTATTAGAATTATTCCATATTTAGTTGCAATATTAGTTGCTATTGGGATGTTTCGAGCATCCGGTGCGTTGGAATTACTTTTAAATAGCTTATCACCAATACTTATTTATTTTGGGTTTCCTCCTGAAAATTTACCACTGGCACTCATGCGACCTTTATCTGGAAGTGGGTCACTTGGCCTTTTAACAGATTTGATTGAACAATATGGTCCTGAATCATTAATTGCAAAAATAGGCGCAACAATGTTTGGATCTACTGAAACCACCTTTTATGTCCTGGCAGTATATTTTGGATCTGTCGGTATTAAAAAATCGAGGCACGCATTGGTAGCAGGTTTATTTGCAGATTTAGTTGGAATAATTAGTGCAGTTTTTTTCTGCCAACTTTTTTTTGGAAGCGTTTAATGAACAATACGTGGAAAAAATCTCAAATTTTTACTCAGCTTATTAGCCTGAGTATTTTTTTTATTACCTTTAATTGTAGTGGGCATAAAAAGATAATTAGTTCATTTAATAAATATGCTAATGAATTGGAAGGTAATTACATCCAAGATAAATCATTATCTATATTTACCACAAACCTCTATCGGACCAATGATAACTGGACCTTGGAAGGGGAAACCACAAATTCAGCTTTACACTCTAACCTAATACGATTTACTGATTCTTTATTGACTAATGAAGGGTATACTAATAATTTTATTTTACTCCCTGATTCTTCGCTGAGGGATAGTAGTTTTGCGATTGTGAATGTAAGTGTTACGCCTCTAAGAGAAAAACCACAACATTCAAGTCAAATGGTTGATCAAGCGATTATGGGTAATACAGTTAAACTACTACGATACAATGATGGATGGTATTTGGCCCAAACACACTATGACTATGTAGGTTGGATAAGTAAAACTGGTCTTCATATTTGTGACTCAGTAACAAAAAGCAATTGGGAAAACAAAATCAATTACACTACTAAAAACTTACAGGGATCTATTTTTTCACTCCCCTACGAAACTAGCCAACCAATAGCAGATATGGTTCTTAACAATGTTTTTGTTGGAGAAATGGAAAACAAAAACTGGGTTTCCCTTTTGCTACCTGATGGAAGGTCTGGTTTTGCAAAAAAAAATAAAATGGGACTGATAGATAAAACAATCAAAAAATCTATAAAACCAGATAGTATTTTATACCAGGCTTATAAAATGATGGGGATACCTTATCTTTGGGGAGGAAATTCAGCAAAAGGAAATGATTGCTCAGGATTTACACAAATAATTTTTAAAGCAAACGGCCTTCAGCTGCCCAGAGATGCAAGACAACAAGCTCTAGAGGGAATAAAAATTACTCCTAACGAAGATTGGTCTAATATTCTTGAAGGTGATTTATTATTTTTTGGAAGAGAAGATAGAGTAACTCATGTTGGAATTAGTTTAGGTAAAAAAGATTTTATTCACCAAGGTGGTAAAGTAGAAATAAACTCTTTAGATGAAAGGTCAGCAGATTTCAGTCCAAAAAGATTAGAGTCATTTTTGTTTATAAAACGCATTCTTGTAGAATCATCTTAGTAATTGATATCCTCATTCTAAGCATAATTTTTGCCCAAAATATCTTTTTATTTATTCTAAACAGCCTTGTAAAATCCAATCATATATCATTTGCAATTTATCAGGACGATCATCAAAAAAATTAACATTATCCTGTGGCATTCGATCGCCATCAATATGTTCACCAGAACATTTAGTATATAACAAACTATTTTCTGGATCGAATGGTACCACTACAGGACCATTTTGACTTCCCAGCATGGTGTTTTCATACGAGTCAAGATTTAAAGCATAGAAACTGTACTCTGGCTCACTATGGCATGAATAACATCTATTTTCAAAAAGTGAAGTGAGATCTTGAAAACGTATCGAATCGACAGTAGCAATGGTGTCTTGATCTAAATTCTGATTACTTTCTTCATTGTGATCTTCACACGAAGAAATAAAAAATACTGTATTTATCAAAAAGAAAAAAAACCCAATGTGAAAAATATTTCTTCGAAAGAACTTAAAAGTATTAAAAATTATATTTTGAAAATATTTTCTATTACTATTCATTATCAATTATTTTTTTACAATTGTTCAAAAAATGATAAATCTGGAGCATATTTTTTTTCTCTCATTTTCTCATATTTATAAACGGCATCTCCTAATGCAGAAAGGAAAGGAATAGTTATAGTGTCATAATCATATGTATTATCATTTAACACCCCATTCCTATTGCCGTAAACTACTGCGGTGAGAAAAAATTCCACACCATGCTTCTGATCAATTATATATGCATTGTCTAAAACAAATCCATATGCTAGACCCACTTTATTAAATATCTTTATATGGTCTGGAATTCTAGCCTTACTATCACCAAACATAAAAAATTTACAATATCCATCA
>Ga0207985_1000314_pt1 | contig 13390 bp, 23 predicted proteins | sample ETNtaG_3_FD_185761 | JGI IMG/M metagenome (GOLD analysis project Ga0207985, IMG submission 185761) | Marine microbial and viral communities from oxygen minimum zone, Eastern Pacific Ocean - ETNP201302SV84 (SPAdes) (version 2) | ecosystem: Environmental > Aquatic > Marine > Unclassified ...
AAAACTACCTGACGAAATAGAAGTTACTCCAATTCCTGAACCTGTCGTAGAAGTCAAAGATGAAGAATCTACTGATGAGGCTGAAGAAGTCAAAGAAGAAAAGACTGAGGATACTAAAGTAGAAAAGAAAGCTAAAGCTGATAAAAAAGAAAAAAAATCTGAAAAGAAAGGTGATGATAAATGAGTTTGAAAAAACCTTTTGAATTAAGAGAAATGCAACCTGAAGAAAGAGAATCTAGATTGAGAGAATTACGTTCTGAATTAATGAACGAAAGAGGGGTTGCATCTATGGGAGGACAGCCTACGTCTCCCGGAAGAATGAGAGCTTTGAAAAAGCAAATTGCACGATTAACTACCATTATGAGAGAAATTGAATTGGAGGAAGAAGCTTAGATGGTAGACATTGATCCTCTAACTGGCCTTCCTAAAGAATTACTCGCAATGGAAGAGATAATTAGAGAACAACAATCAATTAAGGTTCATATTGAAAAACGTAGATATGGAAAATTAGTTACTATCGTTGATGGCATTGGTAAAAGTGTAGACATTAGTGATTTGGCAAAACAACTCAAAACTAAATGTGCTACTGGCGGAACTTCGAAAGGCGGTATTATTGAGCTACAAGGTGATCACACTAAAAAAGTTAATGAAGTTTTAACAGATATGGGATTCCCCGTGGAGGTACAATAAATGGATGGAAGAGATGAGTTTATGGGTGAACAAGTGACTGTATCCGAACATTCCGATCCAAGTATTCAAGGAATTTCAGGTGAGATTGTCGACGAAACTCGAGAGACGATTACTATTTTCTCAAATGGGAAAGCTAAAATGGTCAGTAAGCGACCAGGTAAATTCATGTTCAAGAATGGAGAACTTGAAGGAAATAAAATTGCTTACAGGTCTCAAGACCGAATTAAAAAGGTGAAAGCATGAGTAAAGATAAGCCACGTGACATAGGAGTTGATGTTATCGCTCCCGCCAACCCATGGGATGGAGACACTAACGATCCTTTCTTTGGAACACTCTCTGTAAGAGGCCAAGTTCTACGAGGGATTGTTGTAAAAGCTAAAGCTCAAAAAACCGTTGTTGTTCAAATCAACAAAATGAAATATGATTCTAAATATGAAAGATATGCTAGAAGTTCATCTAAAATTAGCGCTCACAGCCCTGCAAGTGTTGGAGCAAATGAAGGCGATGCTGTAACTATAATGGAATGCAGACCTTTGTCCAAGACTAAATCGTTTGTTGTTATTGAAAGGAGAGATCCATGAGAGCTATTGCAGGAAGACAAATGAGAGGTTTGCCACAAGGTGCTAGAATCGATTGTGTCGATAATAGTGGAGCAAAAATTGTAGAAATTGTTACTGTTTTAAATTACAAAGGTGTACACCGAAGATCACCTGCTGCCGGAGTCGGTGATATGGTGATTGCATCTGTCAAAAAAGGAAACCCTGAAATGCGAAGACAGCTTGTTAGAGCTGTCATCGTAAGATGCCGCAGGCCTTTCAGAAGGGCCGATGGAACGATGGTCCAGTTTGAGGACAATGCTGCGGTTTTGACAAATGAGCAAGGAGAAACTAAAGGGTCTGGAATCAAAGGGCCTGTATCAAGAGAAGCTGCCGAAAGATGGCCGCGTATAGCTGCTGCAGCAACAACGATAGTATGAGGATTAAATGAGTTCAAAACAACCACGAAAACAGAGACTAGCCCATTATACGGCACCTTATCACAGAAGACACCGCGAAATGTCTTCTCCAATTGATAAAGGTCTTAGAGAAAGGCAACTATCGAGAGGGTTCATGTACCCAAGAGCTATGCCTGTAAAAAAAGGTGATAGAGTTATGATTGTTAGAGGTGAAGGAAAATCCAAATCTGCTACCGCTGTATCGCTAGTTGATCGTAAAGCTAGAAAAGTCTATGTTGAAGGATTTACTTACTTCAAATCAGACGGAACTGAATTACAAAGACCTATTGATGCATCAAACTTAGTTATTATCAATCCTGATTGGTCTGATATTAGAAGAAGAAAAATATTGAACCGAATTAACGAATCTGTAGATTGGACTGATGAAGTTATATCAGATCTTGAAGCTGCAGAGGACGAGTATGAAGCTGAAAATGTAGAACCTTCTGAAGAAAAAGATGAGGGTAGTGAAGAAAAAGTTACAGAGGAAAAAACTGACGACAGTAAAAAAGAAGAAGTTTCTGAAGAAACTGATTATTCAAAAATGTCTGTTGCTGAATTAAAGGACATATTGAAAGAAAAGGGATTGCCTGTCAGTGGGAAGAAAGCCGATCTAATTGAAAGATTGCAAGGAGATTCAAAATGAGTAGTGGACATCTTAAGAGACTAGTTGCCCCTCGTTCTTGGAATATAGCTAGAAAAGAACGAACTTGGACTACAAAGCCTATGCCTGGAAAGCACTCTTTGGAAGGTGCATTACCTATCTCAACGATTTTGAGAGATTACTTGAAAGTCTGCGATAATAATCGTGAAGCTAAAATAATTCTGCATAATGGAGAAGTATTAATTGACCAAAGAGTCGTACGTAAACCAAAATCTCCGGTAGGGCTTATGGACGTTATTTCTCTGCCAAAAATTAAAATGCATGTTAGAGCTATGCTCGATAAACACGGTAGAATTGAATTTGTTCCAATTAAAGCTACTGAAGCAAAATGGAAACTCGTAAGAGTAGAAAACAAAAGAAACATTAAAGGAGGCCACGTGCAAATTAATTTACATGATGGCACAAATATTTTATCAAAAGAAGAGGTTAAAACTGGAGATGTTTTACAACTAAATCTTCCTGATCTAAAGATAAAAAAAGTACTTAAATTTAAGAAAGGAGCCCAAACATTAATCATTGGTGGAAGTCACGTAGGTTCAATAGCTACGATTAAGGACGAAGAAACTACAAGAAGTACAAAGCCAAATCTCGTAATGTACGATGGATTCCAAACAATTAGACCATATTCATTTGTAGTTGGGGAAAAGAAAGCAATGGTTTCCCTTCCGGAGGTTAAAGTATGAATCCTATGAAAGAATTAAGAATCGCTAAAGTTGTTCTTAACATCGGAGTTGGAGAAGCCGGTGAAAGATTGGGTAAAGCTGAGACTGTTCTTGAAAAATTGAGCGGATGTAAGCCGGTTCGTACTTTATCAAAATCAACCAATCGTGATTTAGGAATTCGATTAGGAATGCCTATCGGATGTAAGGTTACTTTAAGAGGAGAAAATGCAATTAAATTCTTAAAAGAGTCATTATGGGTAAGAGAAAATAGATTACCTGCATACTGCTTCTCAAAAACCGGTGGAGTTAGTTTTGGTATACCTGATTACACTGGTTACAAAAATGAAAATTATGATCCCGATATTGGAATATTTGGATTAGATATCGCAGTCGCCTTTGAACGCCCTGGATATCGAGTTGCAAGAAGGAAAATTAAGCATAATAAAATTGGTAAAACTCATCGTATTAACGCTGAAGAATGCCAAGAATATATGACAAAAAAATTCAACTTGGAGGTATTCAAGGTATGAACATCGATGACGTAAAAATTAAAGTCAGAGAAGTTTATCGTGGACGCATCATTGGATGTGTTCTATGTGATAGAAAACGCGGACTTGTACGCAGACATGGACTAAATTTGTGTAGGCAATGTTTTAGAGACAAAGCTACCGAACTTGGTTTCAAAAAATATGATTGAGGTATAAATGAGACACGATTCACTATCTGATGCGCTAATAATAATCAAAAATGCTGACCACGTCGGTAAGGATTCAGCTGTTGTTCCAGCTTCTAGATTAATTGGAGATGTTCTAAAACAGTTAACTGAAAAAGGATATCTAAATAATTATGAATATGAGGATAATGGTAAAGGAGGAATTTTCAATATTTCCCTAAATGGTAGGATTAATGGTTGTGGTGCAATTAAGCCTAGATTCTCAGTTAAGTTAAAAGAAATGGAAAGGCATGAAGCTAGATATTTACCTGCAAAAGATTTTGGTATTTTAATTCTTACAACACCTTTCGGAGTTATGAATAATGACGCTGCTAAAGAAGCATCAACAGGAGGGAAGCTACTAGCTTACGTTTACTAATGCTAATTGAAGAATTAATTTACAATGTAGAATTGCCAGAAGGCGTCACTTTCTCCATAAATAATAACGAAGCAAAGCTCTCGGGACCTCGAGGAGACTTGAGTCGTATTTTCAAACACTCCATGATCTCTTTATCTGAAGATAATGGAAATATTAAATTGGTCGGAAAGAAACTACGAAGAAAAGAAAAAGCTCTAATCGGAACTTGGAGAGCTCACTTGAAAAATATGGCTCAAGGCGTTTCTTCTGGATTCCTATATGAAATGAAGATTGTTTTTGCTCACTTTCCGATGAAAGTTGCTGTGAAAGGAAATGTTGTAGATATTGCTAATTTCTTAGGTGAAAAAACTACCAGGCATGCTAATATCTGTGGAGATTCTAAAGTTATTGCTAAGGGCGATAAAGTAACTATTGAAGGAAACAATATTGAAGATGTTGGCCAGACTGCTGCTAATTTAGAACGGGCAACGGTCGTGAAAGGAAGAGATATCCGAGTTTTCCAAGATGGAATTTATGTTGTATCTAAAGGAGCTGCACAATGAGCGATGAAGAATACAAACCAAGACAAAAACCTGTTTTGACTAAAGAACAGAAAACTGACCTGTCAAAAAGAAACCGTATGTCGCATAAAAGACCTAATTTTAGAAGACAGAACTGGTTTAGATACAAAAGACTAGGACAAAAATGGAGACGTCCTCGTGGAATACACTCAAAAATGAGAAGGCACTTCAAGTACAGAATACCTGTAGTTCAAGCTGGCTTTAGAGGGCCTGCAAGTGTTAGAGGCTTACATCCTTCTGGTTTTGAAGAAGTTTTAGTTTATAATCCTAAAAATTTAGAAGATGTAGATCCTAAAGCTCAAGCTATTCGAATTTCAAGTAAAGTTGGCGATAAAAAACGCGAAATGATTGTTCAAAAAGCTGATGAGCTGAAAATTCGTGTACTTAATAGGAGAGATCTATGAATTTATCATATCAAAGAAGAGTTGCTGCTACAGTTCTAAAATGCGGTGTAAATCGCGTTTGGATTGACGACCGTCCTGAAGTTCAAGAAAGAATTTCAGAAGCTGTAACAAGAGATGATGTAAGACTACTCATTGTCCAACGCTTTATACGTAAACATCAGAAAAAAGGTATTTCCCGAGGCCGTGCAAAAGCTATGGCGGTTCAACGTTCTAAGGGACGTAGAAAAGGTCATGGATCAAGGAAAGGGCACGGTGGAGCAAGAACTCCAAAGAAAGAGGCATGGATGACTAAAGTACGTGCGTTACGCAGAGAATTAAATACTATGAGAGATGAAAACATTATTGACGCTTCACAATATCGATTATATTATCGCAGAGCGAAAGGTGGAGTTTACAATTCAAGAAACCATTTAAGATATAATATGGAAATCGATGGAATTAAATTAGGAGGTAAGAAATAATGCCAAAAAGAATGCACTTTGCTCGCAGAAGAAAAGGCGTAACTAATTATCGTAAAAGATTAGCATTGCTAAAATCTGGACTTCCTAGAGCTGTGGTTAGATTTACAAATTCCAAAGTTATGATTCAAATTAGTGACTTTGAAGGTAAAGGCGACCGCGTATTAGCTTCAGCTTCATCTGCAGATTTAGAAAAAATGGGTTGGAAAAACTCAAAAACAAACCTTCCTGCTTCATACTTGTCTGGAAAGTTAGCCGCTAAAAATGCTATTAAAGCCGGAATTTCTTCTGCTGTTTTGGATATTGGAAGAATTACTCCTATATCTGGAAATCGAGCTTTTGCTGTTCTAAAAGGCCTTGTAGATGGTGGCTTAGAAATTCCTCATTCTGAAAGTTCATACCCTTCTGATGATCGAATTAATGGAAGTCATATTTCTGAAAAAATCGTAAAAGATTTTGATAAAGTTTCTAAAAAAATGGATGGTAAGAAATGAGTGAAGAAGTAAAGAACACAGAAGATAAAAAATCTGAATCTAAAAATACTAATTCTAGATATAAAGGTAAAGGGCCTAACAAAGATAATAGGCAAAAAAGAGGACCGCCTCTATCTCCGGCTCAACAACGTAGAAAGGCTGCTGAAGAAAGAATTTCAAATTGGACACCAAAAACTGAATTAGGGCGTAAGGTTGTATCTGGTGAAATCACTACTATTCAAGACGCGCTTGCAACCGGATTGCCTCTAAGAGAAGCTCCTATTGTTGATTTACTTATAACTGATTTAATGGAAGAAGTAATTGATATTCACATGGTTCAAAGAATGTCTGATTCCGGTAGAAGAGTTCGCTTTGCTGTTACTACTATAGTTGGAAACGGTGATGGCGTTGTTGGAATCGGTCGTGTATCTGGAAAATTAGTTAGGCCTACAATAACAAAAGCTCTAGATCGTGCAAAATTAAATATTATTGAAATTCGCAGAGGAAGTGGCTCATGGGAATGCTCTACTGCTGTTCCAAACTCACTTCCTTTTGAAGTTTCAGGGCGAACAGGGTCTACAAGAGTTAGAATCAAGCCAGCTCCACCAGGTGTTGGGCTTGTTACAAACCAAGTAGGTCAAATTATGCTAAAGCTTGCCGGTGTCGAAGACGCATGGTCTTTCACTCGCGGCCAAACTCAAACTATTTACAATTTCGCTAGCGCAATGTTTAAAGCATTAGAAAAAACGAGATCTACAAAATTACTGCCAGGTCAAAAAGAGTTTCATAACATGATTAAAGGGGTGAAACAAGAATGAGCTGGGCTGTTGTTAGAGTTAGAGGATCTGTTAACGTAAATCCTAAAATTAAAGAGACTATGAAATTAATGAAATTGAATAGAGTAAACCACTGTGTTATTATTCCTGAGAATGATACATACACAGGTATGCTGAATATCATTAAAGATTACGTAACTTGGGGTGAAATAGATGTTGAAACTACCGAACTTTTATTACAAAGTTCAGGTAAAAGTAGCGGAAATGCCGTATTTGCTAAAGAGCATTTGAAAGAAACCTCTTTCAAAACAATGAAAGCTTTAGCAAAAGAATTAACAGAAGGAAAAACTGTCATGAGAGATGTTCCTGGTTTGAAACCATTGTTTAGATTACATCCTCCTCGAAAAGGATATGAGGGGATTAAACGTAGTTTCAAAGAGGGTGGAGCATTAGGATACAGGGCTGAAAAAATCAATGCTCTGCTAAGGAGGATGCAATATGCCCAGGCGTAAAGCATTGAAAACTGGAAGTCGAACTCGTGGTAGAGGCCACAAAAAAGGCCGTGGAGCTGGACTAAGAGGCGGTCGTGGAAACGCAGGCTGTCACAAAACAAAACGCATTATGTATGAGCGAGTTGGACGTGTATGGGGCGCTCATGGATTCAAAAGACCTCAAACTGTAGTCATGGCAAATAACGCAATTAATTTGAAAGTTATTGAAGAAAGTGCAGCTGAATGGGTTGACCAAGGAAATGCATCTAAAAAAGGAAAAACCGTATCTATTAATTTAAAGAAAATGGGATACGATAAATTATTAGGTACTGGTGTGCCTAGTCAAGCTTATAAAATTACTATAAGTGCTGCCTCTGCAAAGGCCGTGGAAAAAGTTGAGGCGGCTGGTGGAGAGATTATAAGTGGCTGAAGAAAATATACCTAGAAACCCTGCACAGGCAATCGTGCCTTGCTTATCTATGATATTTCTGTACCTACTATGGTACAACTGGAAATCTCCTGAAAGTGTAAGTGCTACCCTTATGGGTATTGGAACTATTGGAATTACTTGGCTTGTCTATATGGGAGCTTCTTATTCTGGCGAAGGATCTAAACTACATGGATTAAAACCTATAATTGGAAGGATGCCTACCGTACAAAAACCAGAAGGGCATGTTCATTTTAGAACAAAAATGACATGGACTTTAGCTATTCTTATTGTTTATTTTGCTATGACAAACGTAGCTTTGTATGGTCTCGGTGGAGAAACAATTGATTTGTTCAGTCAATATCGTGCAATTCTAGCTGGTGCAAGTGGAAGTTTGATGCACTTGGGTATTGGACCTATTGTTACCGGAAGCATTATCATGCAATTGTTCACCGGTGCAAAGATTATTAATTTAAATCTTCAAGATCCACGCGATAAGGAAATATATCAAGGAACTCAAAAAGTATTGGTTATTGTAATGATTATAGTTGAGTCTGTACCTCAAGTATTTGGATTCTTGGAACCTAGTTCAGCTCTCGTTGCTGAAGTTGGCCTTAGCTGGGCCAGAATGACTATTATTACTCAATTAGCAATTGGTTCATATCTTGTATTCTTAATGGATGAAAGTGTGTCTAAATGGGGCATTGGATCGGGTATTTCTCTGTTTATTGCAGCTGGAGTTTCTCAGGCTATATTTACCGGAACTTTGAATTGGGAACCAGCGCCAGGAAGCGGAACTGAAACGCCCTCTGGAACTCTTCCTATGATTTTATGGTACCTAAAAAATTCTTCTACTGCAGACTTGAGCGGTGGCGGTTACGAAGCTATTTTGCTGGCTCCTCCTAATCCATTAGTTGCCTTAATTGGAACTTTTATTGTATTTTTGATTGTGGTTTATGTAGAATCTTCAAGAATTGAATTGCCTCTAGCCCATGGAAAAGTTAGAGGAGCAAGAGGTAGATATCCAATTAGATTAATCTACGCAAGTAACATTCCCGTCATTTTGATGGCTGCATTATTGGCAAACGTAAACATGTTTGCTCTTTTATTCTGGTCTCATCCTAGTATGTCAAAATGGCCTATTTTGGGTCACAATTGGAGACTGGGGGCTTTTGATACTACCGATGGAAGTAATCCTGTACCTACAATGGGTCTAGCTTACTACGTTAATCGGCTGGCTGGTCTTCAAGACTGGTTCTTACCTTTAGTAAGTCCCGATAAATATGGAGCGTACATGGGTGACCATGAGCCATGGCAGCTCGTTGCTCACATTGTAATTTACATGTCCATTATGGTCTTTGGATCTATTGTTTTTGCTAAGTTTTGGATTGAAACGACGAATATGGGGCCTGAAGCTGTAGCAAAGCAAATTCAAGGCTCAGGTATGCAAATCCCAGGATTCCGAAGAGACCCAAGAATTGTTGAAAAAGTTTTGGAAAGATACATTCCTACTGTTACCGTTTTCAGTGGTGCCGTGGTTGGATTTTTAGCTGCTGGAGCTGACATGATTGGTACCGTCGGACAATCGTCGGGTACAGGGGTGTTACTTACTGTCGGAATTATGATACGTATGTATGAACAAATTGGAAAAGAACAAATGATGGAAATGCATCCTGTTCTTCGAAGTTTCTTCGGCGAGGATTAATGCCCATTTACGGCGAATCCATTATCGAAGATGATTGTTTTATTGATTCAGATGCCTTAATTGGTTATCCTCACTCAAAAGAATTAGAAAAAGAATCTAAAGAAATTGCAGGGTGTGAGATTGGAGCCGGATCTGTCATAAGGCCTGGGTCCGTATATTCTACCGCTAAATTAGGTAAAAAAACTAGAACTGGGCACAACTTTCTTGTTCGTGAAAATACCACAATAGGAGATGGATGCTTGATAGGAACTAATGTTGTTATAGATAATAATTGTACCATTGGGAATTATTGCAGTTTTCAAACTGGAGCATACATTCCCACTGGAACTGTCATTGGAGATAGAGTCTTCCTTGGGCCAAATGCATCTCTAACAAATGATAAAATGCCTTTAAGAACAGAATATAATTGTGAACCCATTACTATTGAAGACGATGTTTCAGTTGGGTCTAATGCAACTATAATGCCTGGATTAACAATTGGAAAAGGTGCATTCATTGCAGGAGGAGCTGTTGTTACCAAAGACGTTCCTGCTTGGCATATGGCAAAAGGATGTCCTGCAGTTTTTAGTAAACTACCAGATAATTTAAAAAAACCTAATAGGTTGGGGCCTTAGAATGAGTATTGTAATCGTAACTGGAGTTCCTGGCGTTGGAAAAAGTACCGTCATGAATGCTGCAAAAGATTTTGGTTATAATATTGTTAACTTTGGAACGACTATGTTCGAAGAAGCTCAAAAAGAAGGTGTTTCTAATCGAGATGATTTGAGAAAACTCCCTGTTGACGTTCAAAAAAGATTACAAAAACAAGCTGGTGAAAAAATAGGCCAGATGGATAATGTAATAGTTGATACTCATGCTTCTATACTCACACCTTCAGGATACCTTCCTGGACTCCCTGAATGGACTGTCAAGGCAATTATGCCTAATACAATTGTTCTTGTTGAAGCCCTTCCTGAAGAAATTGAAAATAGGCGCTCTAAAGACACGTCAAGAGCTCGAGACAAAGATGATATTGGATTACACCAAAGAATCAATAGAGAGTATGCTATTGCTGCAGCTTTTATGACTGGAGCAACGGTTGGATTTGTGCCTAATAATGATAATAAAATAGAAATTGCTGTTGAAAAATTCAAAAAAATTCTTAATATATGAGTGAAGAAAAAATAGATGCTGAAGAAGAATTGCAACCTCCTGCAATCGGAGGAACTTTTCTAACAATGATGTTTATGCTTTGGATAATTATTAATCCTGATTTAAGAGATTTTATGGGAGAATCTGCTGGATCCGTGTTAGAACCTAGAATAACATTTGACCATCAATACCCTGTACTTACTTTTCTCTTTGCTGGAATTATTATGATTTCCTTTACAACCATCATCCGTCACTTCATTATTGACTGGGAAAAAATGGCTGAAATTCAAACTAAAATGGGAGCGTACAATAAGGCAATGGGAGAAGCAAGACAAAGTGGTAACGAAGCCAAAATGAAGAAACTATTTGCGATGCAACCTCAAATTATGCTATTGCAAAGTGAAATGATGTCTAATCAAATGAAACCAATGGCTTTCACGATGATAATAGCAATACCTATCATTATGTGGTTACGAATATTTGTCAATGGCTTAGACTTACAAGTAATCTCTTTACCTTGGGAACCAAATTATAGTTTAGATGATGATTTATGGATTTTACCGCATTGGATCTTGGTTTACTCTGGATTATCCTTACCTTTCGGGCAAATAATTATGCGTATCTTGAAAATTAGCTCAAACCGTGGAAGTGATTCAGTAACTGAAATTGTTAATTAACTTCTATTTCCAAAACCTTTCTAAAGTAAGTCTTTCAAAAAAGAACTTCTCTTCACGTATAATTTCCCTTTTCCAATTTACATTTAAATTTTTCATTTTACTTGAAATTATAAGATATATATTTCCGCCAGTCTTAAGATATTCTTCGGCTTTAGACAATAATTCGATTGTAAATTCTGAACCTGTAGGACCTCCTTCGACTGCCAAGGCTAATTCTGGATCATTGTATTCTTCTGTTGGAGGTAAATAGGGAGAGTTACAAACTATGAAGTCAAATTTACGGCCTTTAACTTTTTCAAACATGTTTCCTTCTAAAACTTCAATATTCACTTGATTTTGATTTGCATTGAATTTTGTAGCCTTTACGGCCTTAGGATTGATATCAACGGAAGTTACAGTGTTTCCTCTTTTAGCTAAATGAATAGAGATTATTCCTGAACCGCAGCCTATTTCTAACACTGAACCTAATTCTTCTGGAAGGTATTTACAGACCATCCAGGAATCTTCTGCAGGTTCATAAACTCCTTCAAAATTTTCTATTTTAATCTCTTCCATAATCAACCATAAGAAAGGTTATATAACCCTTTATCTAAACATATATAACTTATGGTATGGAAGAAGGGGAAGAAACCAGAACAATATCTGTTTACAATAACTGATGAATTTTCTGATAATTGGAAATCTTTCAAAGAAGAGGCGAAAAATAATAACCAAAATATTAGCGAACTATTAAGAAATACTGTAGATTCGAAATTAAAAAATAATACGGCTAAAAAAGCCCTAGTCCTTAGCCCCCATACTGATGATGCAGAATTGGGCTGCGGAGGAACTATTGCCAAGCTTGTTGAAGAAGGTTGGAAAGTACATGTAATCTATTTTAGTGCTGTAGCTGAAAGATATCCTAATTTAGTTGAGGAAGCTGCAAATTCAGGCAAAATATTAGGAATTACTCATGAGGTTTTAGATTTTCATACTAGATTTTTTCCGAGAGACAGACAAGAAATCCTTCAAGCGCTGTATGACCATTCTAGAAGTATAAATTATGATTTAGTTTTCACTCCCACTACTACAGATATTCACCAAGATCATGGAGTGGTGACGGCTGAAGCAAAAAGAGCTTTTAGGAATTGTACTTTGCTTGGATATGAGCTGCCTTGGAATAATCTTTCTGTTTCACTCAATTGCTTTATTCCGCTTGAAGAAAGGCACATAAAGAAAAAAATATTAGCATTGGATTGCTATGATAGTCAGAAGCATAACCCTTATTTTAGTGAGAAATTTTTTAGATCTGTAGTAAAAATGAGAGGTATACAATTATCAAGTCCTTTTGCTGAAGGATTTGAGACGATTAAAGTGAGGCTAGATCAACTTTTATGACGAAAATTGCAATGGTTTTGGGCCATGATTTACTAATTCCTAATGAAGATACCAGAGTTTATCGAGAAGCTTTAGCTCTAATTAAAGCAGGATACGAAGTCACTGTTTTTTGTTGGTCTAGAAGATTAGAGAAATATGATACAAAATGGGAAGTTGAGAGAGATGGAATTAAGGTCGTTCGTATTTTTGAAGATTTGAAAGGAGGGTTCTTTTCCAAAGTTAAAAGTTTTAGAAAAGCACTAAAAAAGCTTGAGGAAAAAGTTACTGAATACGAACCAAATCTTATTCATGCTCACGATTTAGAAGTTCTTGATGTTGCTGTAAATATTAAAAATAAAACAGGTACTAAGATTATCTTTGATTCTCATGAAGATTGGCCAATGATGGAAAGTGTTCAAAACTGGTTTATTGGAAAATATTATGAAAGAAAACAGAAAAAATTAATTGGAAAAGTAGATGCAATGTTAACTGTTTCAGATGAGCTAGCTCTTCGATTAGGTGGCGGTACTGTTCTGTATAATTCTGAATTGTTAGAAACAGTCAAAGAACCGGTTTTACATGATAGATTCGGTTTGGATGGTATAGTTGCAGGCTATATTGGAGGGTTAAGAAAGCCTATTTTAGAAGAAATACTAGATGCTGCGTCTAAAGTTAATGCATTGAGTGTTTTGATTGTTGGAGGGCCTCCTAAAGGGCATTCGGGATATACGGATATGATTTCTGAACTTGAAGCGTTAGCCTTAGAAAAAGGTGCTAATGCTAAGTTTACTGGGCCTTTACCATATAGTATGATGAATGAATGCTACGCTG
>Ga0207985_1000317_pt1 | contig 13330 bp, 9 predicted proteins | sample ETNtaG_3_FD_185761 | JGI IMG/M metagenome (GOLD analysis project Ga0207985, IMG submission 185761) | Marine microbial and viral communities from oxygen minimum zone, Eastern Pacific Ocean - ETNP201302SV84 (SPAdes) (version 2) | ecosystem: Environmental > Aquatic > Marine > Unclassified ...
TTTTATTTACCTTGGGTTTACTTTTAGTTTGAACTCTTTTTTTTGTAGTTGCTTTTGTGGTTAATTTTGTTGCTTTTTCATTTATTTCTTTTACTGCTGAATTTTCTTCAAGCCAAGTGATTAACTTTTCTTGTAGGAGATCGTTGCGAACTACATCTTTTAATTTCTGAATGTCAATTTGTTTTGGTGATTTAGCAATTTCATCTTCATATTCCTTCATTTTCTGATCTATTTCTTCATCCTCGACTGTGATTTTTTCTCTTTCTGATAATGCTTTTAAAGCTAAATTTCTTTGAACATTTTTTTCAGCTTGAGGACGAGTTGATTCTGCTAAAGATTTCACTAATTCTGGAGTAAACGTTGATTTAATATCCATGCCTTGTTGAGCAAATCTTTGCGCTGTTTGTTCAATATTATTTCTAACTTCAATATCAATCATTGCTTTTGGAATCTCGGCATCTAACTCTTTGGATAGTGCATCCATTAAAGCTTCAACTTTTATATTTTTTTGAGTATTATCAAAATTCTCCTTTAGTTGTTTTTCTATATCTTTTTTTAGTTCTTTTAATGAATCTTTATTTCCAGATTGTTTTGCAAAATCATCATTAAGTTCGGGTAATTCTTTTTCTTTAAGATCTTTAAGACTTACTTCAAAAATTGCTTCTTTACCTCTGGAATCTTCATGAGAATAGTCTTCAGGAAATCTTAGAGTAAGAGTTTTATTATCATCAATTTTCATACCAACAATTCCCTCAACGAAGCCTGGAATCATTTTGTTCTTTTCTAATTCAAGATCCATTGAATCACTAGATCCCCCGTCGATTTCTTTTTTGGAATCTTTGTAAATACCTTTGAAACTAACTACCGCGATGTCTCCTAACTTAGCAGGCCTATTATTAACTGGAATAATATTTGCTAATTGATTTCTTGATTTTTCTAAAGCTTCATCTATGGATTTGGGGTCAAACTTACTTTTTTTAATCTCAACTGATAGACCTTTTGATTTTTTTAATTTTAATTCGGGTGCAATATCAGTTTGTAGAGTAATTTTTAAAGGTTTTTCCGGATTAAAAATTTTTAGTATTGATTCAAATCCATCAACTAATTCTGGTTCACTTAGTGGCTCTATTGATTCCATCTTTAAAGCTTGGTTCCAAGATTTATCAATTATTTTTTCTAGGGCAGAGGCATGTAGTTGAGTAATACCGATTCGTTGTATTAATACTTGTTTTGGAATTTTGCCAAGCCTAAATCCAGGAATTTTGGCCGAACGACTAATTGAATTTATTGTCTCATTTACGCATGATTTGCATGTATTAGATGGTATTTCTAATTCAAGTGCGACTCTACTTTGGGGTAGTGCGGTTGTTTTTACTATTAATTCTTCTTTAATCATGTTTGAGTTTTTAAAATTATTACAATAGGCAGAATCTTAATTATTCCACATTAAGTGATTTCCTTGAAGTTAACTTTTTTGATACAGTAAGAAAAATATTAAATTTTATAATTTTTTAATTCATATAGTGAGAAATTCTCCTTTTTTGCCAAATAGACCATTAAAAGTAGCTGTTTTAGGTTCTTCAGGTGCTGTTGGATCTGAACTACTTAAAATTCTTGAAGAAAGAGATTTTCCTATCTCAGAATTAGTTTTGCTTTCATCTCAGAGGTCAGAAGGGAAAATAGTCAAATGGAAAGGAGAAGAAATTATTACTAAAAAAGCTTCAAAAGAAGAATTTTTGAATGTTGATTTAGTTCTTGCTTCCGCAGGTGGAAGTATCTCAAAAAAATGGTTATCTACAGTTAAAGATCAAAATGCTGTACTAATTGATAATTCAAGTGCATTCAGATTAGAAAATGATGTTCCTCTTGTTGTTCCGGAAGTAAATGCTTGTGAAGCTTTAAAGCATAATGGTGTTATCGCTAATCCGAATTGCACAACAATATTACTGACTCTAGTTTTAGCTCCTTTGAATAAAATTTCTCCGATTAAAAGAGTAATCGTTTCAACTTATCAATCGGTAAGTGGAGCTGGTCAATTAGCAATGGAGGAATTACAGTTTTTAACTAAGAAATATTTGCAGGGAGATCCGAAAGAAAGTGAAGTCTTACCATATTCCTTAGCATTTAATCTCTTTCTACATAATTCACCAATGCTTTCAAATAATTACTGCGAAGAAGAGATGAAAATGACAAATGAAACTCGCAAAATACTAAATATTACTGATTTAAAACTGTCTTCAACATGCGTTCGAGTTCCCGTTCTTAGAGCTCATTCTGAATCAGTTAATGTTGAGTTTGATGATGTTATCAAACCTTCTTATGCTATTAATCAATTGAAAAAAGCTAAAGGTTTAGAAATAATAGAAGATTATGAAAAAAATAGGTTCCCGATGCCAAATGATGTGATGGGAAGAGATAATATTGCGGTAGGAAGAATAAGAACTGATATTAGTAATTCTAATGGATTAGAATTATGGTTATGTGGAGATCAAATAAGGAAAGGAGCAGCACTTAATGCTGTTCAAATAGCAGAATTATTAATTGCAAAAAAATGATTCCCAACAATACTAAATTTTCTAATCCATTATTCGGAAGAATTTTGACAGCTATGGTTACTCCATTTAAAAAAAATGGTGCAGTTGATTATGAATTAGCTATTAAACTTTCTAATTACCTTTGTGAAAATGGCTCTGATGGAATTGTGCTTTGTGGGACCACAGGAGAGTCTCCAACTCTTACATGGGCTGAACAACATAATTTGTTTGTTGCAGTAAAAGGTTCTTTAAATTCTAGATCTAAAGTGATTGTTGGTACAGGTAGTAACTGTACTAGTGAGGCTATAGAAGCTACCCAAAAAGCTTATGAATTTGGTGCGGATGGTGCTTTAGTTGTTGTCCCTTACTACAATAAGCCCCCTCAAGAAGGTCTTTATAAACACTTTAGTTCTATAGCTAATGCAGCTAGTGATTTACCTTTAATGTTGTATAACATCCCTGGAAGAACTGGTTGTAATTTATTACCCACCACTGTAAATAAACTTATGAATTTCCCAAATATTCTCAGTATTAAAGCAGCAAGCGGTAGAATAGAAGAAGTGACAGAGTTAAGGGCGGCGTGCGGCTCTAAACTTTCAATATATAGTGGCGATGATTCATTGTTGCTTCCTATGTTATCTGTTGGTGCTGTTGGTGTAGTAAGCGTAGCTAGCCACATTGTTGGGTTGCAGCTTAAAACTATGATTGAATCATTTCAAAAAGGTGAAATATCTATTGCTCTTGATATTCATGAAAAACTGCAACCACTTTTCAAGGCACTCTTTGAAACGACAAATCCAATTCCCATCAAAGCAGCTTTAGAACTACGAGGTTGGCAAGTTGGTTCTCCTAGGAATCCATTAACGCCTCTTATTAAAGAAAAGAGAGAAAGCTTACTTCAGATAATTCAAAATCTGTCTTTGTAAATACTTTTTTTAACGCTTTAATAAAGTTACTTTGACTTTAATAACAACATTTATAGCTTGTTAAAATACTTTTATTATGAATTCAAATCAAATCAAATCAAATAATACTCAAACCTTATCTCAAACAAAAAGATCAAATGAACCTGCTTTAAAAATTATTCCATTAGGGGGTCTTCATGAAATAGGTAAAAATACATGTGTTTTTGAATACCAAGATGACATCATTTTAATAGATGGGGGACTCGCTTTTCCAAGTGATGGCATGCATGGTGTGAATGTTGTTATGCCTGATACATCCTATTTGCAAGCTAACTTAAATAGATTTCGTGGAATGATAGTAACCCATGGTCACGAAGACCATATTGGTGGAATTTCTCATCATTTAAAGAAATTTAATATTCCTGTGATTTATGGCCCACCTTTAGCGATATCAATGCTTAAAGGAAAAATGGAAGAAGCAGGCGTGGCTGATAGGACAACAACACAGACTATAGAACCAAGGCAAGTTGTCAAACTTGGCCAGCATTTTTCATTAGAATTTATACGTAATACTCACTCAATTGGCGATAGTTTTTCTTTAGCTCTAACTACTCCAGTAGGTGTTGTTTTCTTTACTGGGGACTTTAAATTTGATCATCTGCCACCTGATAACAAACATGCTGATATTGAAAGAATGGCATTTTATGGAGAGAAGGGTGTTCTTTGCTTACTCTCGGACTCTACAAATTCCGAAGTAAAGGGTTTTGTTCCTTCAGAAATTTCTGTTTTTCCAAATTTAGATCGAATAATATCTGAAGCCAAAGGTAGAGTTATGCTTACCACTTTTGCAAGTTCAACCCATAGAGTTGCGATGGTGATCCAATTAGCAATGAAGCATGGACGTAAAATTGGATTAATGGGACGATCAATGCTAAATGTTGTTGGTAAATGTCGTGAATTAGGCTATATAAAATGTCCTGACGATCTCTTTTTCCCAATTAAAAGCATAAGAGATTTACCTGATAGAGAAACCCTACTCTTAATGACAGGTAGTCAAGGAGAGGTAATGGCTGCATTAAGTAGGATCGGAAGAGATGAACATCCACACGTTAAACTCAAAACTACTGATACAGTAATTTTTTCTTCCAGTCCAATTCCAGGAAATACAATTTCTGTAGTGCACAGTATTGATAGATTAATTAAATTGGGAGCTAATGTTATTTATGGTAAAGAACATGGAATTCATGTTTCTGGTCATGGATGTAGAGATGATCAAAGATTGATGCTAGCGTTAATTAAACCAAAGTTTTTTGTTCCAGTACATGGCGAATATAGAATGCAAGTTTTGCATGGTAAAACCGCTGAATCGATGGGCGTAGATCCCAATAATATACTCATCCTTGATAATGGAGACACAATTGAGCTTAGAGCTGATTCAATGATTCAAGGAGATCCAGTAAAGTCTGGAATTGAAATGCTGGATAATACAAGGACTTGTGTGGTAGATGCAAGAGCTCTAAAAGAGAGACAGCAGTTAGCAGATGATGGAATAGTTACTGTTTTAGCCCCTATAAGTACAGATGGTAATATGGTAGCTCCACCACGAGTAAGTTTAAGAGGGGTAGTAATATCAGCTGATCCAAGAAAAATGTCAATGTGGACCGAAAGGGAGATAAATTGGGTACTAGAAAACCGCTGGAAACAATTATCAAGACAAACCAGTCCCAATAGTTTTGAAGTTGATTGGATTGGGGTCCAAAGAGAGATTGAAAATGGTTTAACTAGAAGAATGCGAAGAGAATTACAAGTAGAGCCATTAATTCTATGCTTAGCTCAACCTGCACCAAGCGGAACCCGAGCTTATAAACCTCAAATAGTTAATGAGCAAAATCAGCATCCAAAAAATAAACATTATCCAAATGTTAATAATCAAAATATAAACCGCAATCAAAATAATTATAAAAATAATCCATCAGCTAGAAATACAAATCAAGTAAAGAATAATCAATCTGTAAAAGATTCTGTTAAAACTCCAGTAGCTAAGTCAGAGGAGGCACCTGCAGGTAGGACTAGAAGAAGGAGATCTGCAGTATCAAACTAGTTTTTTTCTAGATTTATATAGTCCTTATTCCAAATAATCTCAAATCCATCTGGTAAATCTATTTTGCCTCTATCTTTCTCAAGAATTGAAGAAGCTAAATGAGTTAAATTTTTTGAGCTTAATTGTTTTGTACAATCCTTCTTTAGAAAAGTATTTAAAATAGTACATCTTGCTTCAATGCATAAGCTATTTAATAATTCCCTCTTTACACCAATTGCATCTTCACAATAAAGGGATGCAAGCTTACTGAGATCATTTTGCTCATTCTTATAATTGCTCATTTTTTCTGCAAAACTATTTATCCTCTTAGAACAACCAGGATACATAGTTTCTAAAATAGGAATAATTTCTTTTCTTACAATATTTCTCTTAATTGTTAGATCGCAGTTAGTCGGGTCTTCCCAAATGGGAATGTTTTGAAGTTGGCAAAACTTTTTGGTATCTTCTCTAGAAAATATCAATAATGGTCTTATTAAAAAAATGTGATGTTTAAGTAATCTTTTTTTGTTGATATAGCTTAGTCCTGCATAATTGCTTCCTCTAGCTAAATTTAATAAAAATGTTTCTGCATTATCTGTATTCGTGTGACCCGTTAATAAGTAAATATCAATTTCCTTTTGGTTCTCAATTAATAATTGATTTGCCCTTTCACTTAATTTCTTGTATCTCCAATCTCTTGCTTTTTCTTCAGAAGAAATATTATTTTTATTTGCTTGATCAAAAAAAAATGAAATATTTTTTTTATTACAGTAACTTTTCAATTCAAGTGCATATTTCGCTGATTTTTCATGCCATTGATGATCTCCATGCCAAACATTCACAAACCAATTATGTTGTGTTTTCATATCGTTGATTAGGTTCAATAAAGCCATCGAATCTTGTCCTCCAGAAACTGCTATTAATAGATTTGCTCCATCAGGAATTAATGTTTTATTGCCCAAAATTTCTTTGTGCAGGAGATGATGCCAGGATGTCCAATTTTTTTGCGACGAATTTTTATCAGACATATTGTTTAACTCAGATAATATTTTTTTAAAAATTCACTGTTTTAATAAAACAATGTCACAATCAGGTAATAAATTCATCAAATCTATGAGTCTGATTAATCTTTTGCCACAAAAAATTCAAGAAGAGCTTAGCAGTAAATCTTTACTCAAAGTTATTTCAGGATTAAGTAATTTTGAAACCCAAACTGTTAACAAAATTGTAGAAGCAGCCTCGATGGGCGGAGCCGATTTAATTGATATAGCTTGTAAACCTGAATTAGTTGAATCCGCGATTGGGATTTCATCATTACCAATTTGCGTAAGTTCCGTAGAGCCTAAGTCTTTTATAAATTCAGTTAAGGCAGGAGCTTCTTTAATAGAAATAGGCAATTACGATAGTTTTTATGACCAAGGAATTACTTTTTCGGAGGAGAAAATTTTAAATCTTACAAAAGAAACTAAAGATCTTTTACCTAATATTCCTCTATCAGTGACAGTTCCACATAATATGCCTATTGATAAACAAGTAGATCTTGCAATTAAATTAGTTCTTGAAGGCGCTGATATTATTCAAACTGAAGGAGGCAAAAGTTCTAACCCATATAGTTCAGGAATTCAAGGATTATTAGAAAAGTCAGTACCTACTTTGGCGGCTACTTTTGCAATATTCAAGGAATTTGAGAAACAGTCTATTAATGTTCCTATCATGAGTGCTTCAGGTTTAAGTGAGGTAACATGTCCTTTGGCAGTATCATGTGGAGCTTCTGCAGTCGGAGTTGGATCTGTAGTAAATAAATTAGATGATTTAATATCAATGGTTGCTGTTGTTAGAGGCCTAAAAGAATCTTTGAAAAATTCAATGATTAAAGAAAAAGTTTCCTAAGATATAAAAAATCTTAAGTTATTAGATGAATGAATAACTATAAGCTTCAAGCACCTTATCAACCAAATGGTGATCAACCTAAAGCCATTAAGAAGTTAGTTCAAGGAGTTAATAGTGGCGAAGAGTTTCAGACCCTTTTAGGAGCAACTGGAACGGGAAAAACTTTTACTATTGCTAATGTAATTCAGCAAACTGGAAGACCAGCACTTATTCTGGCTCATAATAAAACTTTAGCAGCTCAATTATGTAATGAATTAAGGCAGTTTTTTCCTAAAAATGCTGTTGAATACTTTATCTCTTACTATGATTATTATCAGCCAGAAGCTTATGTACCAGTAAGCGATACTTACATAGCAAAAACTGCTTCAATTAATGAAGAGATTGATATGCTTAGGCATTCGGCTACTAGATCATTATTTGAGAGGAAGGATGTAATTGTTGTTGCATCTATTAGTTGTATTTATGGTTTAGGAATACCAAGTGAATATTTAAAAGCTGCTGTTAAATTTGCTGTTGGTGAATCTATAGATTTACGTTCTTCTCTAAGAGCGCTTGTGGATAATCAATATACAAGAAATGATACAGAAATTACGAGAGGTAGATTTAGAATTAAGGGAGATGTATTAGAAATTGGACCAGCTTATGAAGACAGATTGATAAGAATTGAATTATTTGGAGATGAGATTGAGGCTATTAGATTTGTTGATCCATTAACTGGAGAGATTCTTGAGAGTCTTGATCAAGTGAGTGTTTATCCAGCCAAGCATTTTGTCACTCCAAAAGAGAGACTAGATTCTGCCATTAGTGCTATTAGAAATGAATTAAAAGAACAACTCGATAAATTTGCTTATGAAGGCAAGTTGTTGGAGGCGCAGCGTTTAGAGCAGCGAACAAAATATGATTTGGAAATGCTAAGAGAAGTTGGATATTGTAATGGTGTTGAAAATTATGCACGTCATTTGGCTGGTAGAGAAGAAGGAACTCCTCCAGAATGTCTAATAGATTATTTCCCAAAAGATTGGTTATTAGTAGTTGATGAAAGTCACGTAACATGTCCGCAATTACATGCAATGTATAACGGAGATCAAGCTAGAAAAAAAGTATTAATAGATCATGGTTTTAGATTACCGAGTGCTGCAGATAATAGACCTTTAAAGTGTGAAGAGTTTTGGGAAAAATCCAGACAGACATTGTTTATTAGTGCAACCCCTGGCCAATGGGAGTTGGATCAATGCGAAGGCAAGTTTATTGAACAGGTTATTAGACCTACAGGGGTTTTAGATCCCATAATTGATGTAAGGCCTAGTGATGGACAAATAGATGATCTTTTATCAGAAATAAGAGTTAGAGCTAAAAAGAACCAGAGAGTATTGGTTACTACTCTTACAAAAAGGATGGCAGAAGATCTTACGGATTTTTTATCTGACAATAAAGTAAGGGTGAGATATTTGCATTCTGAAATTCATTCGATTGAAAGGATAGAGATTATTCAAGATCTTAGATTGGGTGAATATGATGTACTGGTTGGAGTAAATTTGCTAAGAGAAGGTCTTGATCTCCCTGAAGTTTCTTTGGTTGCTATTTTAGATGCTGATAAAGAGGGCTTTTTGAGAGCAGAGCGATCCCTAATTCAAACTATTGGAAGAGCGGCAAGACATGTTGAGGGGGTTGCTTTACTTTATGCAGATAACTTTACTGAATCAATGAAAAGAGCGATATCTGAAACTGATAGAAGAAGAACTATCCAAAAAAAATATAATCAAATCAATGGCATTACTCCAAAACCTGCAGGTAAGAAAATTGAAAATTCAATATTATCTTTTTTAGAGCTTTCCAGAAAATTAGATACTGGAGGATTATCTAAAGATCTGATAAACATTGTTAGTAATAAAACGGACGATATTTTAAATGCTAAAGATAATCAATGTTTACTAGATGAAATGCCTAGCTTAATTGATAAGTTAGAAAATAAAATGAAAGATGCAGCAAAAGAACTAAATTTTGAAGAGGCTGCAAATCTTAGAGATAGAATTAAGAAACTCAGGCAAAAATTATCTAGAAATACTTAAATAATTATTTATTTATCTAATTGGAAATAAGAATGAATTGCATTAACTGCTTGGTCACAATCTTTTTCTAAGACGATACAAGAAGTTCTTATTTCACTTGTAGCAATCATTTCAATATTAATATTTTTATTAGCAAGTGCTCTAAAAATTTTCCCAGCTGTTCCAACCTTAAATGCCATTCCAGCTCCAACTGTGCTTACTTTAGCTATAGCTGGTCCATCTTCGATGAATGATCCTGCCAATTTTTTTGTTAAAGAGTGGAAAATTGTATTAGCTCTTTCTCTATCTTGCTTGCTCATGGTGAAACTTATGTCTTTGGTTTTTAAAGATGTTAACCTTTCAGATTGCACAATAGTATCAAAAATTAAATTATTCTCTGCGAGAGCTAAACATATTGAAGCTGCCACCCCAGGTTTATCAGGTAGGTTCCGAATGCTAACTTGAACTTGATTTTTATCTAATGCAATTCCTCTTACCTCAGGCTGATCTTCTCTCTCAATTACTGGATTAATAAATATTTGTTTATCAGATAATTTAAATTTTTCACTGACAAATCTAATAGCTTTTGGAATATTGTCAATATCAATTACGCAGCTGACTTTGATTTCGCTGGTAGCTATTAATCTTACATTTATGTTTGCTTGGGATAAAGTATCAAATAAATCAGCTGATACACTTGGTCTCCCCATTATTCCAGCTCCTTGAATACTTAATTTAGTCATATTTTTTTTGAAATCATATTCGCCACCTAATTGATTTGTTATTAATTTACATTGATCAATTGTTTTGGTTAACTCAAAATCATTAACTGTAAATGCAATATCATTACTCTTCCCATCATGTGTAGCTTGGATTATTAAATCAACATTAATGTTCGCTTCAGACAAGGTTTCAAATATTTGAGCTGCAATTCCAGGTCTGTCAGGTAGTTTGGAAATACTAAATACGGTTTGCTTTTCTAATACTTCAAGACTATTAACAGTCTTTGTTAATTCTAACCCTCCTCTTTTTAAAGCTAATGGTTTAATTTTGCTATGTAGAAGAGTGCCATTTGAGAGGGTTTGACTCGATTTCACATATAATTTAATTCCATAATTGCGAGCAATTTCTACAGCTCTTGGATGAAGTACTGAAGCACCCACACTCGCAAGTTCTAGCATCTCTTCACAACTAATAATATCTAATAATTTTGCATTAGGTACAATTCTTGGATCAGTGGTAAGAACTCCAGGAACATCTGTATATATCTCGCAAGTTTCTGCACCTAATGCTGTGGATAGTGCTACTGCTGAAGTATCTGAACCCCCTCTTCCCAAAGTTGTGATTTCCATTGATCCAGTATGACTAAGCGTTGAGCCTTGAAACCCTGCAACTACTACTACATAACCTTGATTAATATAGTTTTGTATTCGTTCTGTTTTGATATCTAGAATTCTTGCTTTTCCATGAATTGATTCAGTAACAATTCCCACTTGGCTACCTGTCAAAGATATTGCAGGAATCCCATATTCATTTAATGACATTGATAGAAGTGCCATAGTTACTTGCTCCCCTGTAGAGAGGAGCATATCTAATTCTCGGCTATTGGGATTTTTGCTGATTGATTCTGCTAACTTATTTAAGTGATCTGTAGAATGACCCATTGCAGATACAACTACGACGATATCATTTCCAGCTTCTTTACATTGAATAATACTTTGTGCAATCGCCTTAATTTTTGTGATATCTTCAACCGATGTGCCGCCAAATTTTTTGATTAATAAAGCCATAATTAAATCATAATATAAATTATTAAACTTAATATTTGATTAACTTAAGTTAACGAGATTTTCCGTAAATACATTAATAGGATTATTGCCTTTTTTTAGTGATGATTCAATATCTAATAAATTACTCATCAATTTAATTAAGAAATCTGAGGATATATTGTTTACTTTTTTACGGATAAAAAAAATTCTTTTTGGGTTAGATATGTTTGCAAGTTTGCATATTTTTGATAAATCTTGCTCACCAGATTTATGAAGTAATTTTACTATGGTATGCATTCTGATTTGACTTATTAATCCCGCATTGAGCCTTAAAGCAGGTTCTCCTTTTTTTAATAAATAAAAGATTTCTATAAGACCATCACTAATACTATTTTGTAATAGATGATCGATTATTTTAAAGATATTTGACTGTTGATCGTTGAATATTTTTTTTACATCATCACTTTCTAGAATAAGTTCTTTGTTTTCGTTATTATTTATTGCAGATAGATATATCTTTGCTTTAGATAATTCGCTAACTAAGTTAAAACTATCATTTCCTACTGAATCAATAATTAAATCAGCGGTCCCTTTACCTAGATGAATATTCATCGAATTTGCTGTGAATTCTAAGTATCTTTTCTGGCCTTCAAAATCCCAGATATCGGGCAATGAAAATGAGGTTTCAATTGCTAAATCTTTTTTTATTAAATTTTGAATAAATTTTGTACTCTTTAGTCTTGAATCTGGTTTTTTTGTATTTTGTAAAAGAAAGTAAGTGTTACTTGGAATGTTTTGATAAATTTTTTCAAATTTGAGTCTTATTTCCTCATTTTTATTTGTGAATAATGGGTTATTTTTTAATACAACTACTCGAGATCCATCCCCCAAAGGAGGTGTTAGTATTTCATCAAATGCTTGTTTTATTTGATTATCATCATCACCATTTAAGTAACTAATATTTATTTCTCCCCATGTTTTGGATACTTTTTCATCAATTATTTTTTTTATAAACTTATTACTTGCATTTAAATCATTTCCCCATATTATTTGTATTGGCATATCTGCAAAAAAGAATCTTATTATAATTATGCTTTCTTTAAGATAAAATAAATTAAATTTTAATGATAAAAGATCATCCTATTTTTTTAGAAAGTATTAGATTTATAAGATCTAATTTAATCAAAAATAATTTTAATTACTTAGAAAATCGAGTCCTAGAAAGATTAGTTCACACCTCAGGTGATTTTAATATTCAAAAACTTTTGGAATTTCAAGAAGGAGCGTGTGAAAAAGCTATTAAATCTTTAAAAGAAGGCGCACCAATATTGACTGATACTGATATGGCAGCAGCAGCTATTAAATCAATGGCAAAAAATACAAGTGGGAACTTAGTTGTTTCGGCGAAAAAATGGTTTAGTGATAAAGATTTAGAAGGATTGACTAAAACTGCTTATGGAATAGAAAAAGGGTGGATTGAATTATCTGCCAAAAATTTTGGAAATAAATCACCAATTATTGTTATTGGAAGTTCTCCTACAGCTTTAATTAATTTATTAGAGATTCTAAAGAATTCAAAACAGCTTCCAAGTTTAATCATAGGAATGCCTGTAGGTTTTATTGGGGTTAGGCAAAGTAAAAAAAAATTACTAAATACTAAATATCCATGGATTGTTCTCAACTCTACGCGAGGAGGGGCTGCTATGGCTGCTGCTACTGTAAACGCCTTATTAAGAGAGACGATTAAAAATAATTTAATATGACTTTATTTCGTTTGTTATTTAATTTTAATTTGTGAATTTAATCTATTATTTTTTTCTAAATAATTTAAAACTAATCTGGCTTTATCAATTACTTCTTTTGGAACTCCGGCTAACTTTGCGGCTTCAATTCCATAGCTTTTGTCGGCACCACCTTTTTCAATTTTATGACAAAAATATAGTTTATCTTTTTGTTGTTTAACTAGTACTTGAAAGTTTTCAACATTCTCATTTGTATTTTTTAGATAATTTAATTCATGGTAGTGAGTAGCAAAAATGGTATTGCAAATAATTTTTTTCGCAAGATATTCACTCACAGACCATGCTATGGATAGACCGTCAAA
>Ga0207985_1000325_pt1 | contig 13162 bp, 9 predicted proteins | sample ETNtaG_3_FD_185761 | JGI IMG/M metagenome (GOLD analysis project Ga0207985, IMG submission 185761) | Marine microbial and viral communities from oxygen minimum zone, Eastern Pacific Ocean - ETNP201302SV84 (SPAdes) (version 2) | ecosystem: Environmental > Aquatic > Marine > Unclassified ...
AACATAGTAATTTATTGAGGTTCAATAAACAAATACACTGCTAGAATGATTTCCACTTAACTAGAGCCCTCATAATCTATTGGTCGGAAATTTGAGGCTCCATGGAATTACCAGTTATTAAATTTTTTGCGACATCTTTTAAAAACTCTTTTCTTTTAGTATGCATGATTCATAATACCGTTAAGCATCGAGAGGGAGAGTTAATTGAAAGCAAGATTTATCAATTATTTTATTATTGTCAGTGCTGTGCTGTGGAGTACTACGTTAAGTGCTGAGCTAAGCTGGAAAGCTAAAGAGTATCCAGCAACAGCAGCGCATGCTCCCACACCTTTACCTGATCGAGTAGTCCTCACTTGGGATGGAAATCCAGCAACTTCCCAAGCAGTGACTTGGAGAACTGATGTAACAGTAATGGAGGGGAAAGCACAATTAGCTGTTGCTAATGCCAACGGAAGAGCCCTGCAACCTGATACTTTCATTGCAACGACTACACATTTTGAAAGTGATATAAACGCAGCTCATTATCACAGTGTCACTTTTAAAGGGTTACAACCGGAGACACTGTATGCCTATCGAGTTGGCGATGGAGTGAATTGGACAGAGTATTATCATTTCAAAACAGCAAGCAGTGAAGCCAAACCTTTTAGTTTTATATATTTTGGGGATGCCCAAAACGATATTCGCACGCACTGGTCACGGGTATTTCGTGAGGCATTTCGAGATGCTCCCCGAGCAGCATTTACTTTACATGCTGGAGATTTGATTGATGAAGATGCATGGGATGCTGAATGGGGACAATGGCACCAAGGTCCTGATTGGGTCAATGGCACCATTCCGGTTGTTGCTACTCCAGGAAATCACGAATATTTTCAAACATTCGATAGGACCCAAAAATCACGAGTTAGAAAGCAGGTCAGTACGCATTGGCGCCCCCAGTTTGCTTTTCCCATTCAAGATGTACCCGATGCTAGTTTGCAAGAGACGGTTTATTACCTTGATTATCAAGGAGTTCGTTTTATCTCATTGGATTCAAATACAGCACAAGCAGCGCAAGTGCCATGGCTCCGTGAGGTTTTAGAGAATAATCCTCATCCATGGACCATTGTTACTTTTCATCATCCTGTTTTTTCTCCTGCTTCAGATCGAGACAATACTGAATTACGGGAGTTGTGGAAACCCCTTTTTGATGAGTTTCAAGTAGATCTTGTGCTCAGTGGCCATGATCATATTTATGCGCGTACCGGAGAAGTAGATCAAGCTAAAGTATTTAATGTTCCCAGTGGGTATCAACAAGCTTACGATCCTAACATTGGGACAGTGTATGTGGTTTCTGTGAGTGGCCCCAAATTGTATAAAGTTACCAAGGGCAAATATGCAAAACGCTTTGCTGAAAATACTCAGTTGTACCAAATCATTAATATTGAAGGTAATCAATTACGATTTAGGGCATTTACTGCAACCGGAAACTTGTACGATGAATTTTTGCTGCAAAAACAACCGGAGCAACCTAATTTGCTTATTGAAACATTTCTGCAACAATAAGACAGTATGGATATTAAAGAAAATTTTTTTGAAAGTCCCAGACATAAGACGTTTTACCTTGAATGCGGTCCCGAGGATGGACCGTTGGCAATTTTAGTTCACGGTTGGCCTGAATTATCTTTAAGTTGGCGCCACCAGCTTCCTTTCCTTGCAGAGCTAGGATTTCATGTTATTGCTCCAGACATGCGAGGTTACGGCCGCTCTTCAGTATATGACTATCATGAGGCTTATTGCCAAGAGGAAATCGTAACTGATATGAAAGAACTGTTTGATAGTTTTGCAGTGGATAATGCTTTATGGATTGGGCACGATTGGGGCTCTCCGGTTGTTTGGAATATGGCTTTGCACCACCCCGATATTGTCAACGGCTTAGTGAGCCTGTGTGTCCCATATGGTTGGGGTGGCCATCCAGAAAATTATCTCAGAAGCATTGATCGTAATGTGTATCCTGAGGATCAATATCCCTATGGCCAATGGGATTATCAATTTTTTTATCTGGAACATTTTGATGTTGCTCTTCAAGACATGGAAGTGGATCCACATAAGATGGTCAAACTACTATTCACAAAAGGTCAAGCTGCAGCAAAAAATACTGTTGCTCCCACAGCAGTTATTTCTGAAGCCGGAGGGTGGTTTAAGTTTAAAGATTTAGGAGTCAACGGCTTAGACGATTTTCATGAGGTACAGATTGATAGCGATGTTATCACAGATGAAGAAGCTAAAATTTTTGGGGATTATTTATCAGAAAACGGATTATTTGGCCCAAATTCTTGGTACATGAATGGTGCTGCCAATGATGCTTTTAGCAAACAGGTACAAAGTTTTTATATCGAGCAGCCTGTTTTATTTGTGCATGCTGCTTTTGATCAAGTACTAGCTACCGAAAATTCACCAATGATCAAACCTATGCAGAAGTTCTGTTCAGACCTGACCGAAGCTCATCTTGATACTGGACATTGGATGGCACAAGAAAAACCGGATGAACTAAATCAGGTGTTAGAGCAATGGATTCAGAGTAACTTTGCTATCTAGTTGGTGATAGTAAGTTCGTTGAGAATATTTTCTGCACCGTGAAACTTATCGAGAGTCCACAGCATATAACGAGAGTCGACTGAAATTGTTCGTGCCTGCGGAATATAACGATAATCCGCAATAATGGTCTCTAACATTCCATCAAAGGCAAGCCCCACCAATTCAAAGTTTCGGTTAATCGTAGCTGAACCGGAGTTTCCATTGGTAATATCTAAGTTAGCAATAAAATTTACCGGTACCGAACCAAGTGCTTTCACTTCATACTTTCCATAATCTTTATCATCGATTAACTTCAGTAGTTTTTGGGGTGCGTTAAAGGGCTCTTGACCTGAATGTTTTGCAGGAATACCTTCTAATGTTGTAAATGGTTGATATAAAAGACCATCCTCCAAAGTAACAGCTTTGACATTGCCATAGGTAACTCTCAAGGTACCGTTAGCATCGGCATAAATAGATCGTCCTTCCGATTCATAGAAGGCTCTGAGCATTTTAATAAACTTAGATTTGAGTAGTTGCTTTTCTGCACCCTCAGATTCTGCATCAGCTTCATACTCTAGAGATTCTGCAAAGGTTTCTCTTGCTAACACTAAGAGAGGATCTGCTGAGGCATTCATCTGTTCGATAGTCATTGCGGCAAGTTCGAGAAAAGCTTCTGGTGTTTGGTATTGTGAGGAGTAAATTTGATCGACTTTAGAACGAATAGCAGCTGCCCCTACATCTAAGTCAAGCATCGCACTGTAAACGGGTCGTCTCAATTCCGGAGCAAAAGAGGCATAAGTTAGCAAACGATCAAGGAAAATAGCTTGATCAACTCGTGGATCAAAGCGATAGGATAATCCGCGTAACCCATTGAGTAGACGCTCTTGATCACGATCTTGATAACCCGGCTTTCTTTCAGCATTCGGTTTCTCTTGTTCGAAGGCATTGCGATAGAGTCTTTTGGCTGTGGAGATTAAAGTTGATCTTCCATAATAACGATTGGGCAGAGCTCGAGCTTGCTGGGTGTCAATAAGACTCAAAAGGCGCGCAAGATACTCTTGATCTTCTGAGGAGAGTTCATTCTCTACGAAGGTAAGAAACTTATTCCAATTCGCTTGCTCGTATTGCAATAATTGGAAATTTTCGGCTCCATCTATTTGTCCAGATATTTTTTTATAATAATTCTCATAACCACTTTTAGTACCTCGGTATTTCAATGCCGAACCGTCTTCTTGGTTTGTATGCTCATCAATTAAAGCAATACCATGTTCGAGATAATCAACTACACCTTGGAAGCCAACGGTCAAATCATAATCAATTTCGTTCATAGTCAGCAGTCGATTGGTTCTGCCAGGATAACCAAGGACCATTACAAAATCACCTTCGTCAACACCACGAGCTGAAATTTTAAGATAATTTTTTGAGGCATAAGGTACATTAGCAGTATTGAATTCTTGACTGGTGCCATCAGCACTAACATAAGCTCGAAGTAGTGCGAAGTCACCGGTATGTCTTGGGTACATCCAGTTATCGATTTCACCTCCATATTCTCCAATCGAAGCAGGTGGGGCATACACCAACCGCACATCTTTGATGACCCTGACTTTCTCTAGTTTGAAAGTTTCTCCGCTAAAAAAAGAACGCACTCGACACTCAATTTCTGCTGAGGTCTCACACGCATTGATAATATTTTTCCTATTAGCTTCAATAATATTAGCTCTTTGTGAATTTTCTGTAGTATCGGAAATGCCTGCTAAAACTTTTTCAGTAATATCAGAACTCGACAGGGTGATATACACACGCGCACCTGGTGCGGAGCGTTTTTCTTCATCTAAACTGCGTGCCACAAAACCCGTTTCGAATAAATTATTCTCTTGTGAGGAGTTGTATTGTAAATAAGAGCCTTCAATACAATGATAATTGGTGGCAATTAATCCATTCGGAGAAACAAACGAAGCTGAGCAACCTCCCAAACTCACTATGGCATTCATAGGATATTCAAAAGGACTACTGATGCTATTGATGTTTCGACGAAACCCAGCTTGTCGAACCTCATTTTTGAGCTCAGACATTTGGTAAGGCTCCCACATCCCTTCATCTGCAGGCAAAGTGACAGAAGCAATAACAAGAATGAAAATGAAAAGAAATTGCATGGGAGAGTTATTCTACTTGATCTCAGTGATTATTGATATCCAAAAAGGGGAGGGGCTGGCCGGAGCCAGCCCAGCATAATCTCAATAATGAGATTTTGGCTTAAAAGTGGTTTCCCCTGACGGCGCACTAGCACCGTGATAACCTTGATCGGCACTCATGTAAAACGTAATACCAGGAAATTCATCAAACTGATGTTCGTGGTAATCACTACCAGCATCAGCTGCTCTGAGATAAACTTTATGAGTATAGCCAGATGCTCCCTTATAAGGTCCAACTGCTACGGTTCCTTTTACCTCAAGCCCAGAAGTTTCACCAGTTACATCAAAACTTACATTGTCATAGGTTGTTACTATTTCTATTCTTCCGTTGGTATACATGCCTGCATGAACACCACAATGAGGATAAAGAGTCATTGGTGTATTACTATTCACTGTAAGGGTATGGGAACCTTGATCCCATCCTTCGTTCGCACCTATATTATTTGAACCGCCTGTATCATTAGCAGTTGTAGATATTTCGAAAGGGTGCTGACTGAAAACACTGCTGGTGGTTGGTTCAAAAGTGATGGTATCTCCAACACGCGCATAAATAATGAGAGCAGTTGAATCTGCATTTACCCCATCAACCGTATAGTAAGAGGAACCACTGTTACCAACCTCGTAGGTAGTTACTTTAAGATCAGCTTCAACATCCTCAAATGATCCACCAGACCAACCGGATACATTATCATTTAACCAATCCAAAGTATTGAAAATGATTTGATCCATCTCATCAGTACTTGCGGTACCTTCTATAATTTCTGCTACTAAAGTTGCAAGTGCCGTTCTTGCAGTCGAGGCAAAGTAGGCATGCGCATCGGTAGTTGCACTGGCATAAACTTTTTGTAAATAAGATGAAGTAACTGCGGACAAATTTTCCAGGGTAGTATTATCCAAAGAACCCTCGGTGAGTTCTAAATTTAAAGCAACATCTCTGACAAAAGTGGTATCACCTAAACTGGTTTCACTATTGGCATCTCTTGCATAGATCAAGTCAGCAAGTGGTGCAGTTGATGTAATGTAACCCTCAGATAACATTTTAAGTAACATTTCTTGCATGATGACTATTTGCGTGTTCACTACAGCAGCTTGGTTTGCTGCTGGATCACCCAAATTTCCGAAAGGATCATCAAAACGAATCATAAAGTTTTGATCAATGCCAAGTTTATCTTTAAGGGAGGTATAGGTGAACCTGCTGTCATTAGCAAGTAATGAACTTAACGGAGAAATTACTAAGTTTTGATTAGTAACAGGCTCACCTAAAGCTAAAACATTTAAGATTTGATTATTATCATTAGTGACAACATCGAAACCATCTTCCAGTTCGGCTAATAATGTTGTATTGGCTGCATCTTCATCACTGATTTCTATTTCAAAAGCTCCGAGTGAATCAGTTGTAGCAGTATAAGTTGCTCCTGAGCAAGTCAAGTCACCATCACTATCTTGTACTGGAACACATACAGTCCCACTTTGGACATAACCAGAATGCACAAGTGTTCCACTAAAACCAGATGCAGTTGGATCATCACTACTATCATTGGTGACTACTACCGTAAATGCCATGGAATCAAACAAAGAACCATCAGAAACCCTCGCAGTTAACTCATAGTTATTGTCGGCATTAGCATCAGCAGGAGCTTCAAAATCTGGAGCAGTGACAAAGGTTACCACTCCGCTTGAAGAAATTTGAAATAAATCTCCGTCACCACTAGAGGTGATTGAATAGGTTAACGTATCACCATCTGGATCTGATGCCTCCACACTAAACGCAGAAGTTTGATTTTCTGGTACCGAATAAGAGGACTGTGCATTATTGATGGTTGGCGCACTATTCTGACCATAACCACCACCATCACCACCGGATGTGGAGCCACCCCCACCTCCACCGCCACCGCAGGCAGTGATTACAGTTAGTAGTATAAGAAAGTGAAATAAATTACGATTTTGCATTGCTGTCTCCCACAAAAATTAAATTTTGATTTAAATGCCGGGCGTCTGAAGTATGTAAGAAAAAAATGTGCCCATTTAAATCAAGACAACAGCAAAACAGCAGACTTCTTATTTAAGAACCAAAAAAAGAAAATCAAGAAAAAAATTAGATTTTTTTCTTGATTTTTAGACTAAGAGATCAAATCGGTCAGCATTCATCACTTTATTCCATGCACCCACGAAATCAGATTTGAATTTTTCAAGACCGTCATCACTCGCATAAACTTCAACTAAAGCACGTAACTGAGAATTTGATCCAAAGACTAGATCTGTCCTGGAGGCAGTTCTTACTTTCTCTCCAGTTTGGCGATCTAGAGCTTCATAAGAGTTGCCTGTACCATTGGGTTGCCATTGGACAGACATATCAAGCAATGTTTTAAAGTAATCATTTGAAAGATCATTCACATTTTCTGTGAATAACCCATAACCACTTGAGCTGATACCTAGAGAACGCAGACCTCCAACGAGTACGGTCATCTCTGGCGCAGTTAAACCAAGTAACTGAGCTTTATCAAGCATAATTTCTTCTGGATTTGTGTTTAAACCTTTTTTATGAAAATTTCTAAATCCATCAGAGTGTGGCTCCAGTACGGCAAATGATTCAATATCAGTTTGGTCTTGAGACGCATCACCTCGACCTGGTGTAAAGGGCACTTCAATGCCGGCAGCTTGCTCGATAGCTGTGTTTCCAGCCAATACAATAATGTCAGCAACAGAAGCCCCGCATTCTGCAGCAATTTTTTCATATATCGGAAGTACTTCATTTAGTTGTGCAGGATTATTTGCCTCCCAACTTCTCTGGGGTTCAAGACGAATACGTGCTCCATTCGCACCACCTCGCATATCCGAACCTCTGAAAGTAGCAGCACTTGCCCAAGCAGTTTCAATCATGGTTTGAATTGATAATCCACTATCAAGAATTGCTGATTTTGCGGCAGCAATATCAAAATCTGCATTACCAGCAGGCACTGGATCTTGCCAAATCAACTCTTCTTCTGGTACTTCAGGCCCCATATAACGAACTTTTGGTCCCATATCTCGGTGTAACAACTTAAACCATGCACGGGCAAAAGCATCTGCAAATTGATCAGGATTCTCGTGAAAACGTTTTGAAACCTCCCTGTAGGCAGGATCTTCACGCATTGCCATATCTGCCGTTGTCATCATTGTTGGAACTTTGATAGAGCCATCTTCCGCATCCGGTGCCATATCTTCCTCTTTTTGGTCAACTGCATGCCAAATGTGTGCACCAGCAGGACTTTTTGTTAATTCCCATTCATATCCAAAGAGTAAATCGAAGTAGCCGTTATCCCACTGAGTTGGATTCGCGGTCCATGCACCTTCAATACCACTAGTAATGGTGTCACTACCAACACCAGATCCATACGAACTGGTCCAACCGAACCCCATCTGTTCAAGTGGCGCTCCTTCAGGTTCTGCTTGAACATGATCTTCGGTAGCAGCTCCATGAGCTTTTCCAAACGTATGACCTCCAGCTACAAGAGCAACTGTTTCTTCATCATTCATAGCCATTCGTCCAAATGTTTCTCTGATGTCATGTGCACTGGCAAGCGGATCAGGATTTCCATCAGGACCTTGTGGGTTCACATAGATTAACCCCATTTGGACTGCTGCAAGAGGGTTATCAAGCTCTCGTTTGCCTTGATACCTGTTGCTTTCTAACCAACCGGTTTCAACTCCCCAATGAATATCTTCTTCAGGACCCCAAATATCAGGACGTCCACCACTAAAACCAAAAGTAGTACCACCCATGGATTCAATAGCAACATTGCCAGCAAGAATTAGCATATCAGCCCAACTAATTTGTTTTCCATATTTCTGCTTGATGGGCCACAAAAGGCGGCGAGCTTTATCAAGATTACCATTATCTGGCCAACTATTGAGAGGTGCAAAGCGCTGCGCGCCAGTGCCACCACCACCTCGCCCATCGGTATTTCGATAGGTGCCGGCAGCATGCCAAGTCATTCTGATAAAAAAAGGACCATAATGTCCGTAGTCTGCAGGCCACCACTCCTGAGAATCTGTCATTAGATCAAGGAGATCTTGTTTTAAGGCATCATAATCAATTTTGGCAAATTCTGAACGGTAATCAAAATCCTCATCCATAGGATCTGATTTTTTATCATGTTGATGCAAAATACTTAAATTTAGTTGATCAGGCCACCAATCCTTATTGGATGTACCACTTGAACTATTGCTTGTCATAGCCCCATGCATGACTGGGCATTTACCTTCGTTTTCCATTAACAAACTCCTTTAATCGTTAATAATACTTTTATGATGATTCTAATCTTTTTTTCAAATGAATTTAACTAAAAAAAGAAAAAAAATGTTTTTTATTACAAGTTTTTTTGTTCTTTAAAAGTTACCGCATCTCTTGAAAAAAAGATAAAAGACTTCATCATTTTAAGTTCGATAAGGTAATTAATAAAAATGACAAATGAAAAAGTAATAATTATTGGTTCATCCGGAGCTATTGGTGAGGCATTTGCTCAGTATTACATGCAACACGATTGTGATGTTCTATGCTTGAGCAGAGGTGAGCAACCTGAGCCTTTATCTTCACTTCAACACATAAATTTTGATCTTGAAGATGAGGATTCTATTGCAAATGCTGCTGAGCATGCACAGTCATTAGGCACCTATGACAAAATTATTATTGCTACAGGTGTCTTGCATGCAGAGGAGTCTTTTCCTGAAAAAACTTTCAAACAACTTGATCAGAAATTTTTCCAAAAAATTTTCAATATCAATACGGTTGGGCCTGCTCTAATCGCAAAGTATTTCTTGCCTTTATTAAAAAGAGATGTAATTTCAAAGTTTGTTTTTCTTTCTGCAAGAGTTGGAAGTATTTCCGACAATCGATTAGGGGGATGGCATGCATATCGTTCCAGCAAAGCTGCACTCAACATGTTGATCAAAAACTTTGCTATTGAGGTACAAAGAACAAATCCTAATGCACGTATTTTTGGGATGCATCCTGGGACGGTTGATAGTAAATTAAGCAAGCCATTTCAAAAAAATGTCAGTGATAAAAAACTCTTTCAACCAACCTTTGCTGTTCAACAAATGATCAAGGTTATCGAAGAAGTAAGGGAGTCTGACACTGGCAAAGTTTTAGCCTATGATGGTTCAGTTATTGAGAGTTAAATGAAAAATTTAGTTTGGTTTAGAAATGATTTGCGCTTACATGACAATCCAGCACTCAGTCATGCATGCGCAAAAGCAGATCAAGTAGTTGGTATTTATATTGTTACTTTTAAACAATGGGAAGAGCATAATGATTCTCCTAATAAAATTGCTTTTTGGTTTCGTTCTTTAATTGAGTTACAGAAAGATTTGCATAAGCTCAACATACCTTTGTGTATATTGAAGTGTGATGCTTACGATGATTGCCCACAAAAAATCGAAGAATTTGCCTCTGCAAATGAGATTAATAACCTTTATTTTAATATTGAGTATCCTGTCAGTGAGTTAAAAAGGGATGAACAGGTGCAAGCAGTTTTAGAGAAGATGGGAACAAGTTGTTTTTCTTTTCACGATCAAGTCATTCATGAACCTGGAACACTCAAAACTAAGGCAGGAACCAATTTTTCTGTCTACAGCCCATTTAAAAGATGTTGGTTGACAGAACTTGACTATGCTCAGTTAGAAGAGCATGCAATCCCAACGATCAAGCAACCAGTATCAGTAAATCAAAAAGATGAATATGATCTTCATTCGTATAAGCAATCCAATATCAATCAAGACCTTTGGCCGGTAGGTGAGGAAACGATTCAAAAAATGATTGTAAATTTTTTGGATCGAAAAGGTTCAGATTATAAAACCGACCGTAATTTTCCAGGATTAACAGCTACTTCCATGTTGTCTCCCTATATCAATTCAGGTGTTGTGTCTTCTAAATGGTGTTTAAATCAAGCCAGAGCTAGAAACTATGATGCCTTAGACGAAGGTGATAAAGGGCTTGTACATTGGATATCAGAAATTTTGTGGAGAGAATTTTATCGGCATATTATTTATAATTTTCCTCGAGTCTCGATGGGAAAAGCATTTCAAGAACATTTCGAACAAGTTCCCTGGGAGAATAATCAAGATTTCATAGAAGCGTGGAAACATGGGAGAACTGGAATTCCCATTGTGGATGCTGGTATGCGGCAGATGATTGAAACGGGTTGGATGCATAATCGTCTTCGGATGATAGTAGCAATGTTTTTATCAAAAAATCTCATGGTTGATTGGCATATTGGGGAAGCGTTTTTTATGCAACACTTGATTGATGGAGACATTGCCTCTAATAATGGGGGATGGCAATGGAGTGCATCAACTGGAACTGATGCGGCCCCATATTTTCGTATTATGAATCCTGAAACGCAATCCCTGAGGTTTGATGAAGAGGGCAAGTATATCCGGACTTTTGTCAACGAATTATCAGATTGCCCAACCAAAGAGATTCATAATCCTAATAACAGATCGGATTATAATTATCCTGAAGCAATCGTGGATTTAAAAGCTTCACGGCAAAAGGCAATTGATATTTTTGGACAAATAAAAAAGTAATATTCTGAATAACAGCTATAATAATAAATTCAAAAGCAATTAGATGGATTTTTTTACAAGTTTAGAAGGTTTTATTTTTGGGTTTACCCACGTGGTCATTTTATTAATCGGTTACTACTCGGGCTGGAGTATTAATCGTTTATTAAAAATTACGACTAACGGGTATGTTGTTGGTATTGTTGGTGCAGTATTAGCTCATGTAATTTCTGATTTAATAGCTGCACTTTTAGATCCAACCATGCGCTCACGCACACTTGGATTAGTTCTGGGCGGGCTTATTCCCTTATTGGCAGTGCCCATCTTAGAAAAATATGTTATAAAAAGTAATACTGACACCGTGCTTGATGGTCACAGTAACGCAAAAATAGATAATGGGGAAAATTATCGATAAAAATTAAATATTATGAATGATTACTTAGATGCAATGGCTAAACCTTTTATGGTTATTACCCCCTGGTTACCAAGAGTTTTTCTTGGGATAGCTTTTTTCATCCATGGTTATGGCAAATTTCCTCTTCCCCCTGAAAGATTGGTTACTTGGTTTGAAAGCATGGGGTACATGTATCCGGAGTTTGTTACAAGTTTGGTAGCACTTGGTGAGGTAATTGCTGGAGTAGGAGTTATTGTCGGAGGTTTTTTTTCTAACCATATTGGCAATTTAACCACTAGATTATCTGGTGGAGCCATCGTAGTGATTATGATAGGGGCGCTTGTGATAGCACATGCTGATTGGTTTACTGATCCAAAAACACTGTTTACCTCAGAGCAGATTTTCTTACTTATTCTCGGCCTTTATTACACAATTCGCGGCAATAATTAAATAAATTTCAATTTTTTTAGTTGATGTACTTGAAATCTTAATGAGAATCATTATCATTCTCAATATTACTTTTATTAACGAGGGAATTATGAGACAAATATTATTTTTAAGTTTTATTGCTATCTGTGGATTTTTTATTTCAGGTTCAGTAGCAGCGGAAGAAAATTATACTGAAGAAGTTACTATCATAGCTGAGGTAGCTGATCTTGCTGGAGCGGGAACTGTTATTTCAAATGAAGATCTTCAAAAAGCAATGGATACCGACATTCAAAAGATTCTAACAGCTGTTCCAGGCTTATATATGAGAACTGAAGAGGGATATGGTTTAAGACCTAATATTTCTATTAGAGGAACTGCGATAGAGAGATCTGCAAAAGTGACAATAATGGAAGATGGTGTACTTGTTGCTCCATCACCATATACATCATCAGCAGCATACTATTTTCCAACTACAGGAAGAATCCATGCAGTAGAGGTTCTAAAAGGGCCAGCAGTGGTATCTCAAGGACCGCAAACAATTGGTGGCGCAATTAACTTAATAAGTACTCCTATTCCTGAAGTCAGCTCAGGTAGATTTGTTCAAGAGCTTGGAGAAAATGGCATGACAAGAACACATGCTTATTATGGTGGCACCCAAGGAAATCTGGGAGCTTTAGTTGAGGTACATGAACATTCAAGCGATGGTTTTGACAAAATTGCAAATGTTGGTGGTGATACTGGTTTTGATAAATCAGATTTAATGTTTAAAGCTAGATATAGTTCTGGCAATCATTCATTTACTTACAAAATGGTTGATCTTGATGAAAACTCAAATCAATCTTATGTTGGCTTATCACAAGCCAGCTTTAAAGCAAATGCAAGACTTAGATATGGTGCAACCAAATATGACGAAATGATGAATGAAGGGGACCAAACCTCGTTATCATATGTAGGTGAATTTGATAATTTTGATGTTGTATTTACTTCATGGAGTAATGACTATCAAAGAGATTGGTTCAAGGTAAGTGATTTTAATAATAATTCTGATCAC
>Ga0207985_1000332_pt1 | contig 13063 bp, 5 predicted proteins | sample ETNtaG_3_FD_185761 | JGI IMG/M metagenome (GOLD analysis project Ga0207985, IMG submission 185761) | Marine microbial and viral communities from oxygen minimum zone, Eastern Pacific Ocean - ETNP201302SV84 (SPAdes) (version 2) | ecosystem: Environmental > Aquatic > Marine > Unclassified ...
CTAGAAAAATATAGTGAAGATGACATAAGAATTTTATCCTACAATACATGGGGTACTGGTATCATTGATGACGAAAGGCAGATTCATTTTAAACGAGTCATCCAAGCATTGGATCCTGACATCATTGCATTGCAAGAGCACTCAGAATTGGAGGAAATAGATGATATCATCCAGTCATGGTTTCCAAATGAACAATGGCATGCAAGTTGGACGCACAGGGATCTAGTTGTTTTGTCGCGTTTTTCAATTATTGATGACGCAAGTATGATAAGCTCAAACCGTACAATGGCAGCTCTACTTAACACAGAAAATGAGCTTGGGAAAAATTTACTCGTTTTCAATTCCCATTTATCATGTTGTTCAAACAATGAGGATAGGCAGCAGCAAGTGGATGAGTTTGCGAGCGTTTGGAGAGAATGGGTTCTTAATAGTGAGGGTCCATTCGAAATTGAAGAAGGGACACCTTTTGTTCATGTTGGAGATTTTAATTATGTCGGATATAGACAGCAGGTAGTTACTATCAGGGATGGAGATATCGAAGATGAGAATCAATATGGCAATGATTTTCTTCCTGATTGGGACTCTACTTCAATAATTGATCTATTCCCGCGTCATACCCACAAGCGTATGGGTTATACATGGCGAAAAGACGGTTCATCATTTAATCCTGGTAAACTAGACTATGTCTTTTATTCAGATGCGACTATTGATACGGGTAAATATTATATTTTAAATACACTTGCAATGGATGATATCTCCTTGAACTATTATGAATTAGAATGGGAAGATACTCAAAATGCTTCAGATCATCTTCCCATAGTATTTGATATAGCTATCAATAATGAAGTTGGTATTGAAAAAGAACACATTTTGCCTAATTCAGCGACACTATATCCAAATTATCCTAACCCATTTAATTCTAAAACTTCTATCACTTTTTACTTATCAGATCCAGAAATAATTGATTTATCTGTTGTTGATATAATGGGAAATACCGTAAAAAAGTTGATGCATGAAAAAAGGCCAGCTGGGAATTCTACAGTTATCTGGGATGGTAAGAATATGAATGGAGAGAGTGTAACTTCTGGAATATACTTTTGCCTGCTAACTGTCAAAGAGAAATCTTTTAAAAGTAAAATTGTGCTAATTAAATGACCGGATTCTTTTAACGTTAAGATGAAAGATCAAATAAACTTATTATCTCATTCTATAAAGTATGGAAGAAGTGTTTGTAATGGTTTAATAACCCATTGGGTATTTATAAATATGACAATTCTGCTAGGGCCTATTGATGGGAAATAGTTAAAATAGGGTAGTTTAAATAATGCATCACATTGTAGGAGAGGAAAATGCATAAATTATTAAAGTTATATTTATTGCTAATTACTTCAATTATTTTCGCAAATGAGGGTTCAATCTCTGGGAAAGTGCAGGATGTATCGGAACCTCTGTATGGAGCCAATGTTTTTCTTGTTGGAACATCTATGGGTTCAACAACTGATTCATCAGGCAGCTACCAAATTCTTGGGATACCTGTTGGGAAATATACACTACAAGTGGACTATATAGGTTATGAACCGGCTAGCATAGATCTTTACATTGCAGAGCGCGATGAAGCTTCAGAAGAACTTTCTGGATCAAACTTTTCAGCTAAACTTGGGCTAGATGATGATGACTCATCTGATATTATCAAGGGAAACACACTAAGTAATATTGATTTTATCCTGGAAGCTTCATCCTTAGGACTCAACGAGGTTATCGTATCGGCCTCAAGAAAAAAAGAAAAGATTACGGAAGCACCTAGCGTAGTATCAGTTGTAAATCAGCAAACGATCAGGAGAAGAGTTGGGATAACTGATTTTAATAGGCTTGCTAGTTATGCAAAGGGCGTTGATGTTACCTACTATGGCCTTCAAGGTGCCCAGATCAATGCAAGGGGATTTGATGGCGCTTATAGTACAAGATTTAGACAATTTGCTGATGGACTATATCTTGGTGAATCTGTCTCAGGTCAGGTTTACTCACTAATTTCTGGTCCTCCAAAAGAAGCTATATCTAGATTAGAGATATTGTTTGGACCCCAAGCAGCATTGTATGGCCCAGATGCCTCGCAGGGTTTATTGAATATCATCACAAAGCACCCAATGATTGATGAAACAAATGAGATTAATTTTAGTATATCCAATTTAAATGATCCTCGCCTAGGAGGTAGGTTCGTAAAAAACTTCGATAAAGTTTCCATTGATATAAGCGGAGAGACAAAAGTTGCATCCGAATTACCATATGGTAATAAGGACGATGAGATATACTGGATAGTGGGTGATACTTTGTATTTAAATGAGGATCTTTACGATCAACTCGAGATGAAAAAAAATCAAATAAAAACAAATGTTTATTATAGAATGGACAGGGAAAATGAATTTTCCATTTTTCATAATTATGTAGGAGGTAGTGGTTATGCCATGGGCAGTCTTGGCCCTATCTACAATAGAGGTCTTAAAAGGCATCAATATGGATTTAGTTTCAATAATAATAATCACTTTATCAGAGCTACTGCAATCAATCAAGTTGCTGATGCAGCATTTAGGGTAACCCTTGGGCTGATGCAGGTCATAGCAAGAAATTCTGACGGGACAAGCCTCTCATGGCAAGATGCCCTTGATCAATATGGTGACTATGGTCTTGGCTGGTGGTTAAAATACAATAGTGATGATTATATAGTAGATTATCAATACAATAATAAATTTACCGACAGGTTGAACTTTGTTTCAGGGTTTGATTATGAATTCAAAGATCCCGATACCGATAGGACAACCATAAATGATCAAGGAGAAAGTCCAATAACCGGTATTGTTGGTGGAAAAGATATTAAAGAGTTTAGGTATGGCGTATATGGGCAAATTGATTTTTTATTAAATAATGAATACTCAATAAACACTTCTATCCGTTTTGATAATCATCAATATTATGGAACAAGCATCTCTCCAAGGGCATCATTGGTAAGAAAGAATTTTCTTAATGGCAGTCTTAAGTTAATTGCTGGCACGGGGTTTAAAGCCCCGACACTGTTAGAAAGAAATGTGTATGCTGGTCAAAGAAATATTGCAAATGGTCAAGAGGGTGAGACTGACATTATTCTTGGAGGTATATACCCTTATGATTGGACAATGGACGCAGTATCCATGGGCTCCTCTGATGGGTTTACTGTTGTAGATTTTAAAGATATGGATGGTGATGGCATATATGGCGAAGAAGATATGCTTTTAACTAGCAAGTATGTTGAGCCTTTGCAACTAGAGCAAAATCAATCAATCGAGCTAGCATATTCTGGTTTAATTAATAGTAATAATCTTTTTGAATGTAATCTTTACACTGGAAAATATAAGAATTTTAAAGGTCCATTGACGGTGTTTGGCGCTACTGGCCCTGGCTGGGTATATGTTGTTCAGGCATTCCCTTATCCATTGCCTATTGATGCGATAAGGCAAATAAATTATGGTGATAAACTCATCGACCCAGACCCTGTTCCACCTTTTACCTATGCCCTGACCTACCCTACGGTGCCTCTTGACGTTTCATTTTTTGGTTTTGAAACTGGTTGGAGACACCTTCAAGATAAATATGAGATCGGCATGAATCTTTCATATTTCAATGATGATGACCTTGTTAAGAAGAGAAAAAAGGGAGAGAGATATTTAAACTATCTACTTGAAGAAAATCTTTCTGATAGTATTTATATTGATTATTATGATTATGTAAACATTTATAGTAATACCCCAAACTTTAAAAGCTCTCTATCGATGACATTTTTTGATAGCTTTATAAAAGGTCTGACCACTATGATCACCATTAAAGGTACTTCACCATATGATTTTGTAAGTGGATATTTTGAAGCTACGGAAGCGGGTGAGGGCGAAGAAGCGCAAGTTGGTCAATCATGGTTCATCAATCCTGGACAAATTGGAGGAGAAATCTATTCTGATATAGATCTAGTATATGAATTGAACAGTAATATAAATATTGGCTTCTCAATCAAAAACATATTTGAAACCCAGGCTCCAACATTCCCTTTGTCTCCAAAAATACCAAGGTACTTTCTTCTTGAGACAGGGTATAATTTTTAGGAACAAATTGAAATATTATAATAATCAGTAGAATATTTAACGGAGAAAATAAATGAAAAGGTTTTTTACCATCTTATTTTTTTTAATTGGAATAAAAATATTTGCGGACGATGGATCTGTACAGGGCAGTATCCAAGATGGTTCAGGGGAGCCACTTTGGGGAGCTAATGTATACCTTCTTAACACCTCACTTGGTGCTTCAACCGATTCTGCGGGTACCTACCAGATCCAGGGTATCCCTGTAGGAAAGTATACTCTTGTTTGTGATTATATAGGCTATCGATCTGAAAATCGAACCATTTATATTTCTGCATATGATGCAGACAGTGCTACAGATATGGACCAATCTTACCTTGATAAAATGGGGCTTGAAGAGGATGAGGATTCAGGTCTTGATATTATAAAGGGTAATGAATTAGCCGGTTTAAACTTTGAGCTCAAAGAAGATGTTTTTAATAGTCAAGAAGTTGTTGTTACTGGGGTTGCATCCGAACGTTCGGTGGAGGTTTCGGAGGTTGCAGTGACAAGGCTAAAACCAAGAAAATTTAACGAATCCACTTCCTACACTGATTTTGGGTCATTACTTATGGCAAAGGTCAGTGGACTTGACATTCGAAAAGCTTCTGGAACAGTTGGCGGAGGCTTCAGGTTTGACATGCGAGCAGGCGGGGGGTTGAATGGAAATGAGCAACCGGTTGTTTACATAGATGGTATGAGAGTAGTCAATGATGAAATTGGTGGTACAGGGTCTAACGCGTTAACTACTGGGGGACAGGGAATATCAACATTGCTTGATTTCAATCCCGATGACATTGAGAATATTGAGATTTTAAAAGGACCCGCTGCAGCTACGAGCTATGGTACTAACGGATCAAACGGTGTGGTCTTTATTGAAACTAAAAAAGGTAATATTGGTCAAGATGGCCCTGTATTTAACTACAAATTCACCTCTGGAAGAAACAGTCCTAACTTTAAAGTGAACGATGGATTCCAAAATAAAGATCTATTTCATAATCTATTGTCAGATGGTGCCATTAATGACAACTACTTTAGTATGAGTGGTGGCAATTATGCTTTTAGGCACTTTGTGTCTATTTCAAGAAGGCATGAGGAAGGAATGGTAATTTGGAAAGATAAAAACTACTTTGACAGAAATACTTTAAGAGCAAATTTCGATATAATGCCTAAGGATAACCTAACTTTAAGTCTGAATACATCGTACAGTACTATTGATGCAATCATGCCACCGAGTGACAATCATATTTATAGTATTTCGTACAATACTTTAGTTGCCTTTAACCCTTGGCAAGAGTCTGATAGTACCTCTATTTCGCAATTAGGAATAAATTTCAAAACTAAAAGGTTGATTAGCTCTGCATCAATTAAATATTATCCATTTAATAATATCTATCGTTATGGTTTGAACACATTTCAACTGTACGCAAAGCTGGGCTTTGACGATGCTGAGCGACATAATAGTAATTTATTCCCAGCTGGATATAACTATGCACTTTTCAATGATGGCACAAAAGCTATTGAAAGTTCAAATGAAAGGAACACAATTTTTGATTTGGGCGCCGCACATAATTATAGATTAGGACGAGTGGTCGCTACTTCAAGCATGTCAGCTCAGTTTTTTGATAGGAAGTGGGAAGGATTGGAGATTGCTCGAGACTCTTTTGGACAAAACACGGTAACGGACATTGGCTCGGGCTCTAATATTACTGTCGCTGGAGAATGGATAGGTAATGCAAGAGATGCAGGAGCTATTCTAACGCAAGAAATGTCATTCTTGGACCAATACTTTTTGACATTAAGTTATAGAAAAGATTACAGTTCTGCGTTGGGTTCATCATCTAGATCAATTGGATATCCCGGAATGCGGTTTTCTACAAGATTGGATAAGTTCAGTTTTATTCCATCTCAATTTCAAATGCTCAAATTTAGAGCAGCTTACGGTGAAAGCGGTGTTTTGCCAGCTCATACGGATGGTCAGAACCTTCTTTGGTCGGGAAGTGTAGGAGGAAATGGATCGGGTGCAACAATATCTGGAGTAGGCAACCCAAACATCGAACCTGAAAGAATTAAGGAACTAGAGCTAGGGCTTGATATGACTTGGGAAAATCTGTTCTCGCTAGAATTATCTTCTTACAAGCAATGGGCAGAAAACTCTGTAATCTACCGCCCTCTATCTCCATCACTAGGATACGGAAATTTGGCACGGCCAGATAACATTGGTAGCATGGAAATGGAAGGATTTGAAGCGTTATTTAGAGCTTCTCCAATTAAAAAGAAAGATTTAAATGTGGATATGAGTCTTTCATATAGTTGGAATAATAATACCGTTAAAAAAATGGGGGATCCGGTATTTGATAATTTTGGACTCGTTACGATTAGAGAAGGTTACCCAAAATATTCCTTATGGGGTCAAAAAGTCAATGGCGCAAAGATTGACACTTTTGATCTTGCACTCTTAGGACTTGAAGGCTCCGTTCCATTTTTTGATCCAGTTAATGGGTACAGGCTAGAAGAAGAAGGTTACATAGGACGCTTGGTACCTGAGCATACAGGAAACTTTTCTGTAAATGTTGATTATAAATTATTTGACTTTTTTATGCTATTTGAGCGAAAAACAGGGTTTTCTGCTGCTGTAGGAGGAATGTGGTGGGCTACAGGACCCAACAACAATGGTCATATTGGTTGGTTAAGCTCGATGCAAAAACTTGGACTGGATGGTTTGTTTGCTGCGATGAACTTTATTCCTGCTGAAATGACAAGGCAGGTTACACCGATAGTTGGGGACGAAGAAATAGTGGGGACCATTGATTATGATGTTTTTGGAGCTACTGACGGTGCAGTGATTTTGCCGATTGCTGTTCCAGGTAGGGAGGAAGAGTGGGTGCAAACAGCTGATGAGTTTGCAAAAGCACATCCTGCATTTTCGTCAAACTATACTGAAGATGGAAGCTATACAAGATTGAGAGAGATAAGCATGGGTGTAAGGCTAGACCAGATTTTGCCTCTACTTAAATTAGATAATGCAATATCTGGGTTAAGAGTATTTGTTTCAGCAAATAATGTAAAACTATGGAGAGCAAAAGGCACGGTTGGTGTAGATCCTGAGTTAAACATGTCAGGCGCTATAACAGACCCTATTGGCACTACAGGCAATGGTTATAGAAGCGTTGAGGTTCATACGATGCCTTATCCTACTACTTATAATTTTGGAATTAACGTAAGGTTTTAGATCATGAAAAAAATATACATTCCAATACTCATATTACTAATTTTTTCTGGATGTGAATCGTTTGTTGAAAATACATCCTCATCCATATCTTATGTGACCGATGAAGAAATAAATGATCCTGCAAACATACCATTTCTTATAAATGGTGTATTGAATGATTATTCTAGTGCTCATACATATGTTTCTCTATGGGCTGATTTATTGTCAGATGCATTGGTTAATGATGGTAAAGTGCAGGGTTCAACGGATGTAAGGGGAGAATACCTCGATAATGGAAGCTACGACCCCACAGTAGGGACGTATGCTCCTCCTTACCAGGCAATTGCTAAGGTTTGGAGATCTGCTAATTCATTAAAATTGAGATTAGATCTGATGGATGGTGATGAATCATCTGAAAGGTATGGATACTACACTGCATATTTATACCAGGCGCTTCCGTGCTACCTACTTGGAACGTACTATGGTAACGGACCAAGTTATCCTGGAGATGGCGGAGCAACACTAAACGAGAGTGCTTTTCTGCCTTCAGGTGAACTTTACTCAATGGCAGTAGCATATTTCGATTCTGCTATTGTCTATGCAGATGATCATCAAGAGAAAATCATTCACTCCCTATTAAGTAGACAATATCTTTATGAGGGTAATTACAGTGCTGCAGCTCAACACGCTTTGTTGGGTCTTCAGCAGAGTGATGAATCTTTTAATGCACTTCCAGGTGAGGAAGACCCATGGCCAAATTGGTATTGGTACGAAGCGGGAAGTAACAGAACACGCTATACACTAGCCTCCAGGTTTAAACACTTTCTAGGAGAGGATTTCGAAGACACAAATGGTAATGGCGTTTGGGACTCGACAGAGACTTTTACAGATTGCGCAATCACTGGAGCGGATGTAGGGCAAGGTAATGGTATCTATGACGGACCGCTTGAACCTGAAGAAATTATTCGTTTACCATTATCAGTTGCTGCAATGACGCCCGGCCAAAGTTACTCAAGGTACTTTCAGATGAAATATCCGTTTGCAGACTCGCCAGTACCCATTATTGACTGGAAGGAAACCCATCTCATTCTTGCAGAACTTGCACTAAGAGGTGAATCTGTTAATGTAACAGCTATTGATGCTATCAATGCAGTAAGATCATCGCATGGCCTGCAATTACTCACAAGTGTTGATTATGAGGTGCTCTTACATGAAAGAGATAAGGAATTATTTTGTCAAGGGCAGAGACTCATCGACCAAAATAGATTTTCAGATATCCTGAATTGGCATTTACCCGATAGTGAAACTTGGCACTACCTACCGGTACCTTTTGAGGAAGTGTTAAATAATCCAAATTATCCTTAAAATAAATAGTTTATGCCAAATCCCACATTAACAACAGCAGTTGAAAAAATACAACCGACTGCTATCATCAAGTTGGATGGAGCATTTAATGATTTTCACGCTAAAGAGGTGATTGAGATCATTGATGATTTATTAGCACAAGACTTTGTGCATTTCATTATCAATTTCAAATCTTGTATTGAAGTAAACAACTATGGTGTATCAGTTTTGATTAGTCTAATTGGATCAATAAATGAGAAATCTGGAAAATTATTTTTTACAAATGTTGATTCACACCTTGAAAAAAAGTTGAAAATGATGGGCCTTGCCGCATATGCAGAATTTTATTCAGAGGATAAGGTGGCACTGGAGTCACTAATTGAAAAGCACTAAATAATAACTTTTAAATCTAACGCATTGGAAAATAAGTAATGTTTAATAAGACAAAACTAATTATTTCACATTTAACCATATTGGTTGGTTTTATTTTTGGAAACCCTTCTGAAGGAGTTTGGAAGCAATATTTGTACACGGATGGAATTTCAAGCAACTATATATTTGATGTTTACAAAGACAGAAAAGATAGAGTTTGGATTGGAACTCAAAATGGTATCACTCTGCTTGATGGAAGCAATACAAGGAAATATGGAGCCTCTCATGGTTTACCTTCTGCTGACATCATAAAAGTAACTGATATAAATGGACGTGTATTTGCAGCAACTTCTGGCCAAGGCGTATATGTTCTTAAGGATGATACCTTTGAAAAAGTAAAATTCGTAAAAGGCTCGAACGTTACCTCGATGGAAAATGTGGGAGATCAAATTTTTATATCTACGAACTTGGAAAATATCTTGTATGATGGAAATAATACCTCTTTTATGGGCAAGGGTTTTCCAAATGCAAAAATTGTTGATGTATTCTCAAATAATGTAAATACCTATTTTGCCTCTGATCAGAGCCTTATAAAGCTCGATGGAAATAAGTATGTATCAGAAAAAATAACCTTCCCAAGTTCAAATGCAAAGATACAAGCACTACTTATTGATGATGATATTGAATATTTTGGTACCAATCAAGGCCTATGGAGCAGACAGAATAACAGGAATGTTAAATTAATCAAAAATATCAATGTATTAAGTCTCGATAAAGCATCAGATGGTTCAATAATTGTAGGAGCAAAAAAAGGCTTTTACTACTTAAATAAGGGAGCTCTTAAAAAGATTAGCCCTGATGGCAAAGATTACGTACCTTTGAGTAAGACGGCTGTGAGGGACATTGAAGTCATTTCAGAAAATGAAATATGGTATGCCACATTTGGAATGGGCCTATTTCTTCACAATCCAGGAACTTTTACCACATTAAATGCTAAAGATGGTTTAGATGTTGGAGGAATGACTTTTGATCTAGTGAAAGATGGGAACAAAGTATATATAGCTACGAAGAATGGTCTATTTTTATATCAAAACAATAAAATAAAAAAGCATTACACTAAAAGCGATGGTCTGCCATCAAATATGATCCTAGATCTAGATATGGACTCTAGTGGTAATTTGTGGATTGCAACTGCCAATGGTCTTTCCAAATTATCTGGATCTGTATTTAAAAATTATTCACGCAGAGATGGTTTACCATCCAAATTAGTTACGTCAGTACACGTAGATGATAGAGATAATTCTTTAATTTGGATTGGTTCGGAGAGGTCGGGATTAACAAAGTTCGACAAAAAAGGGTTTTACACTTATGCGGTTCAGGATGGCCTGCCTAGTAATTCAATTAGGGATATAACTCAGTCGAATGATGGAACACTAATAATTGCTTGTTATAAAGCTGGTGTCGCAAAATTTGATGGTAAGAAATTCACACTACATGAAAATGGGCTTGATGATAAACGCGTAATTCTTTTAGAAAATGGCTTTGATGGAGAAATATGGGCAGGAACGGAATCGGCGGGGATTGGTGTTTTAGAAAAAGATAAATTCAGGATGATTCGCGATTCAGATGGCCTTGCACACAATGAGATGTTTTCTTTATATAATGATGGGAAGAGAATGTGGGCAGGAACATTTGGAGGTGGAGTAAGTTGCTTTCACGACAATACGTGGTTTACCATCAGAGAATCCGATGGCTTAAATAGTAATACGGTGGGGTCAATCGTCTCAATTGATGAAAATACCACAATGATCGGCGGCACATCTGGGGTTTCAATCTTTAAAACGAATAATCAAAAGTTTAACTTAGAAATGGGAGATATACTAACTCCGAGTGAAGAACTTTCATTTGGTAAGCAGATGGAGCCCATAAAAGGTATTTTGAAAGACAGATTTACGTTGACTCCTAATCCAATGGTTTATAATCCCTCCGATGCTGAAATACAATTCAGGTATAGGACAAAAAGAATCAGTGATCCAGATTTTAGTAGTTGGTCAAGTTTATCGGTTTCACCACAAATTTCATATGTGCCACAGGATGTTGGTTCTTTTCAGCTTCAAATACAAGCTGTCGATAATAGAGTAGCTTTTTCTGAAATAGTTACGGTACCATTTAATATCGGTCGTGTATGGTATCTAGATCCAAAAACTGCTATTCCATTTTGGGGAAGTATCTTGCTCTTAATTGGATTTTCTACTGTCACTTATATCAATTATCGTAAAAAAAGTCTAGAGGCTGAAGAACTTAGAGAGGCAGAAATAGAGCGTCAGCAGGCAGAAATGGAAGAAGCAAGAGAGTTTCAACAAGCAATGTTGCCAAGTGAAATGCCTATTACTGATGACTATGAGATGGTTGGGTTTCAAAAGACTGCTACTGAAGTTGGAGGAGACTTTTTCGATTTTATGCAAAAAGAAGATGGAAGATGGGTTGCAATATGTGGTGATGCAACTGGGCATGGACTGACCTCAGGAAATGTTGTTTCTATAACAAAAACTGCAATGAGTGCACTTGTAGAAGAAGATCCAGTACCAACTCTTGACTCATTAAATAAGACCCTTCTTAATATGAATATTGGTTTAAACAGAATGTGCTTAAATATTGCAAGTATCGGCAAAGACTCTATTCGCTTTTCTTCTGCTGGCATGCCTCCAGCCTATTACTATTCTGCTGAAAAAAGTGAACTAGAAGAAATATTAGTTGGAGCACTGCCTCTTGGTTCTTTCAAGGGAGCTATCCATACGGAGCAAGAGATTGCTTTTAAAAACAGTGGAGATATCCTAATAATGATGTCTGATGGCCTTCCTGAAGCAGAAAACTCCAAAAATGAGATGGTAGGGTATGATCGAACTTTAGATTTGATTAAAACTTTATCTGATAAATCCGCAGAAGAAATAAAAGATGGACTTGTAGAATTATGCGATAATTGGCTTGGTGACACTGCTGAACTTCAGGACGACATGACATTTGTAATAATTAAAAAAAGATAAAATAGCCTAGCCAAATGCTTGCCCAAATGGTGTAATTAGTAAAGGCGTATGTTTCAGATCTATATACCATATTAATAGGTATGAGGATTCAAATCTTGTTTAGGGAACTACAAATCACCTTTATATGAAAATTCTTATTATTGAGCCATACTTTACTGGATCACATAAGCAATGGGCTGAGAGTTACAAGAGAAATAGCTCTCATGACATAAAAATTCTTTCCTTGAAAGGCCAGTTCTGGAAGTGGAGAATGCATGGAGGCGCAATAACCTTAGCGAAAATGTTTAATGAAATGGATTGGTTACCAGATTTAATTTTTGCTACCGACATGCTGGACCTAAATACCTTTTTATCACTAACAAGAAATAAATCAAATGGTATCCCAACAGCTATTTATTTTCATGAGAATCAATTATCTTATCCTTGGTCTCCATCAGATAGGGACATAAAGAATAAAAGAGACAGTCATTATGGATTCATAAATTATTCATCAGCGCTTGCAGCTGATAAAGTATTTTTTAATTCAGAATTTCATATGAAATCCTTTCTTAATGCCCTCAATCCCTTTCTTAAACAGTTTCCAGATTATCAAGAGCTTGACACTATAAATGTAATCAAAGAAAAATCTGAAGTATTATTTCTTGGAATAGATCTTACTTCTTTTCGCAAACATATTTTGATCAAAGATACTAGGCCCAATATCCTATGGAATCACCGCTGGGAATATGATAAAAATCCACAATCCTTCTTCAGTGTATTAAAAAGAGTGAAAAACGAAAACAATGATTTTGGTCTGGTCATTTTAGGCGAGCATTTCAGTAAAACTCCAAAAGTTTTTGAAGAATCAAAAAAAGAATTTGTAAATCAGATAGTGCACTGGGGCTACGTAGATTCCTTTGAAGAATATGCAAAGTGGTTGTGGAAGTCACATATAATTCCGGTTACTTCAAACC
>Ga0207985_1000338_pt1 | contig 12984 bp, 15 predicted proteins | sample ETNtaG_3_FD_185761 | JGI IMG/M metagenome (GOLD analysis project Ga0207985, IMG submission 185761) | Marine microbial and viral communities from oxygen minimum zone, Eastern Pacific Ocean - ETNP201302SV84 (SPAdes) (version 2) | ecosystem: Environmental > Aquatic > Marine > Unclassified ...
GTAAATAAGTCATATTAGTGATGACTTAATGTCATGCTTAAATTAATTGTATTGCAAAAAAATATTAATAATTATCAGCTTTAATCTGTATTTTTTTTCCTGTTTTTGATGATTTAATGCAAGCATCAACAATAACCAACGACTTAAGGTGATCAGAATTTATTTTATATATATTTTAGGAGTTATGTTTCCATGGTTATTTCTTTTTGTTAACAAATCCTTTACTAAAAAATACTATGACAATTCATTTCTTCGTTTATGGAGTATTATTTATATCATTTGGGCTATCCTTGTCTTTTTAGGTGGTCAAGCAGACAGATTAGGTTTTACATTTTTGTCTGGAAATTATTTTGGAGGAGTTGGTTTTTTTGTTGGAACTATAATGGGAGTAGTTTTTTTTTCGTTGGTTACAACATATTTATTTTATCTCAGCAAAATATTTTTAACAAAAGTCAAAATATTTCTATTAAAAGTTCACCACTTAACCAATAAAAAACCATGAAAAAAATAATTCCCTTAATACTCTTTGCTCTCTTAGTTGGCTGTGGTTACGACTCTGTTGAAGAATGTAGATTAAAAGAATTTCAAAAAATGAAAGATGCAGGGGGTACCGAAATGGCACAGGTCTCAGCAGTAAATCAATATTGTGCACGTTACAAAAATTAACTAACCACCGAATCAACACGATTCGACCACTTGCAAGCTAAATCTCTTTTCTCATCTTGAAAGTCACAGATGGCATAATTTGCTGAAGCACTATTGATCGTTTTACTTTAAATGTTCTACTAATAGAGTGGGTATTTTTATATCGTCGAATTTGACTGTCGCAACCAAAGTATCTTTTTTTCTTCCATCTTTAACATCGCTGACATTGAAACCATTTTCGACGAGATATTCTCTTTTTTTTCTAATATCTTTTGTTTTCCAAGCCAAACCCCAAAACTGATCATTGCCCTCTACTTTATTATCAATAACTTCAATAGTTGCCTGACCAGTTCTAAAAAAAAGCATTCGACCTCCCCATTTTTCTACAAATTGATCTAACGCAAGTCTGATGCCTAGTTCCTTTTCATAAAGATCAATTAAATCATCACTTTTGTTGGTTGTCAGAACAAGATGATCCAAAGCAAATAAATTATTTTCATTTGCTCGATCCATATCTAAATTTTCATATTCATTCACTAGCAATTGAAAGTCAGGAGACTGTTTGATATCTATAGACTTAACTGATTGAACTTTATCTTCAAATTCTTCTTGTCTATTATTTTTTTCACTTAATATAGAAATATCTATGCTTGATAAATCATCGGACAGGAGAGAAAAACCATACAATTTATTTTTTTCAGACAAATCGTATTTTTTTTCAATGACTTCAAAACACATATTCTCAAAAATATAAATTAATGATTCATAATTTTTTTCTGCAGAAATTACTCTCTTTGATGGTTTTAAATCAAAAAAGGACGAAAAAGTTTTTTCTGCTTTTTCTAAAGAACTTGCAAGGTAGGTAATTCTATCCAAAGACTTAATCATTCAATATTCCAAAAAATTAAAATTTCAATTTTATCTTACTAAAAGTACTGGAAAGATGTAGAATTTTCATACTAAAAAATAGCTTAAAGGAGAAAATAATGAATTTTGATCATTCGGACAAAACAAAAGAACTCTTAGGGAAGATACAACAGTTTATGGACGATCACTTATATGAAGGTGAAAAAACTTACCATGAACAACATGCCAAAATGCGAGAAGAGGGCAACCCTTGGCAACAACCTCCGATTTTAGACGAGCTTAAGGCCAAAGCTAAAAAAGCAGGGCTGTGGAACTTATTTTTACCTGAATCTGAATATGGTTATGGCTTAACAAATCTAGAATATGCTCCTTTATCAGAATTGATGGGTACAGTAGGAATCGCTTCTGAAGTTTTCAATTGTTCAGCTCCAGATACTGGAAACATGGAAGTAATCGATAAATACGGAACTGATGAACAAAAAAAGGAATGGTTAGAACCATTACTAGCAGGTGAAATAAGATCTGCTTTTGGCATGACCGAACCCAATGTTGCATCTTCTGATGCAACCAATATCGGCAGTTCAATAGTCGAAGATGGTGACGAATATGTGATTAATGGAGAAAAATGGTGGACTTCAGGTGCTGGAGACCCAAGATGTAAAATCATCATTTTTATGGGCGTATCCAATCCAGATAATCCCAAACATCAAAGACAATCTCAGATCTTAGTTCCTATGGATACTCCTGGAGTAGAGGTACTAAGAATGATGACTGTGTTTGGAAATGACGATGCTCCTCACGGTCACGCACATATGAGATTTACCGATGTCAGAGTACCTAAATCGAACATAATCCTTGGTGAAGGAAGAGGTTTTGAAATTGCTCAAGGTAGATTAGGCCCTGGCCGTATTCATCATTGTATGAGAACTATCGGAGTTGCTGAAAGGGCATTAGACCTTTTATGTAAAAGATCTTTAGATAGGGTTGCGTTCGGTAAGCCGCTTGCTGAACTGGGAGGCAATTACGATATCATTGCTGATTGCAGAACAGAAATTGAAATGTGTAGGTTACTTACTTACCGAGCTGCGGATCGTATGGATAAATTGGGCAATCAAATAGCTAGATCTGACATAGCACAAATTAAGGTAGCTGTTCCAAAAATGGCTTTAGCAGTAATCGATAAAGCTATCCAAATACACGGTGGTGGCGGAGTCTCTCAGGATACGCCTCTCGCTAGGATGTATGCTGGAATGAGAACCTTAAGATTGGCTGATGGACCAGATGAAGTTCACCGCAGAACTATAGCGAGAATTGAACTTAGCAAACATCAAGCAGCTAAAGTTACCAACATCGAGGAAAAAGCTAAAGCAGCAAAAGCTTGATAATAGTTTTTTAGATGTCTGAAGATCTTACTGAAGGATTTGTCTGTTCAAATCTTTCAGACGATCTTAGTGGCTTGTCTTTTAAAGAAATTCCAATAGAAAAAGTTTCCGAGAATTTTGTAAAAATCGATATTAAAGCTGCATCATTAAATTTTCCTGACTTGTTGATGACTCAAGGGAAATATCAAAATAAGCCCGAGTTACCTTTTGCATTGGGTATGGAAGGTTCGGGCGTGATATCTCAAATGGGATCTGATGTAAAAAATTACAAAATAGGCGATGAAGTCATGTTTGGTGGTTGGGGACATGGTGCCATCGCAAAATCAATTGTTGTTTCAGAATCAATGATTTCTCTAAAACCTGAATCATATTCCTTTGAAGAAGCGGCAGCATTTAAAACTGCTTACCTAACAGCGTATGTCGGCTTGATCAGAAGAGGTCAGCTTCAAAGAGGTGAAACTCTGTTGGTGCATGGTGCTTCTGGTGGAGTTGGAATGGCAGCTGTTCAGCTTGGCAAGTTATATGGGGCAAAAGTTATTGCAACTGGAACATCTGATGAAAAATTAGAAATAGTGAAAACTTGGGGCGCAGACGAAGTACTTAATATATTTGAAAATGAAAAAGTAAGTTTCAAAGATCGAGTAAAAGATCTTACAAATGGCAAAGGTGCAGACGTAATCTATGATCCAGTTGGCGGTGAAGTTTTTGATCAATCAATAAGATGTATAAATTGGGGGGGTAGACTCTTAATCATCGGTTTTGCTGGGGGAACCATTCCTACCTTGCCGGTGAACTATCCTCTGATAAAAGGTTTCTCAGTGGTTGGCGTTAGAGCTGGTGAATTTGGTAGAAGAGACCCTGTTCTTGGAAAAGAAAATATAGACATAATCAATACTTTAGCGGATGAAGATAAAGTAAGACCTCATATATGTAAGGTTTTTGACTTTAAAGATTCTAAAGAAGCATTAGAGTTTTTAGAAAATAGAGAACTTATTGGGAAAGTAGTAATTCGAATCAACTAGCTTTTTTTGTTTCTTCGGCATCTCTCAGAGCAATAAATGACATTTTCCCAGTCCCGTTCCCATTTTTTTCTCCAACTAAAGGGCTTTTTGCATACTTTACAGATCTTAGTTTCTTTTTTTTTCATTTTGCTGTGAATGCACCGATAAAATTATCTGCTTCTTTAAAAATTAGTTTTTTCCTTTCAGGTTTCATTCTGTCTAATGATCTAGGAAGAATAGATAGTCTAGGATTGGACGCAAAGAATTTTTTATTGTCGCTCATAAACTTCCAATACAAACCATCCACTACATCGCACCAAGGACCTTTTTTATAATTACTCATTTTTAACAAATAATTTGATCCGCAGGAGTATGGTTTAGTAGCAAAAATACCACCGTCGGCAAATGTACCCATACCAAACACATTCGGTACCATTACCCACTCAGACGAATCTATAAACATTTCCATGAACCATTTATAAATTTCTTCAGGATGAATACGAGACAACGTCATTAAATTGCTAATTACCATGAGTCTTGGAATATGATGCGTATAGCCGTAATTCAGACAATCTTTGATTGCATCATCCAGGGGAGGAATTCCAGTTTCACCTGAGTACCAAGCATCAGTGAGTTTGTGATGATGATTAAAAAAGTTGGATTGTCTTTCCTCTTTACCTTTCTGATGATAGGTCCCTCTTATAAATTCTCTCCAACCAATAATTTGTCTTATGAAACCTTCTAACGAATTCAAAGGAATTTCGTTTTTTTTAGAAAATGCAATTGTCTCTTTAATCACTTCGCTTGGAGTTAATAATCCGATGTTTAGCAGTGGACTTAAAGCACTATGAAAAATAAAGTTATGGTCTGAATCTATAGCATCTTCATAATCACCAAACTTAGCAAACCTTTTTTCTAAAAAATTTTTTAACCATTTTATAGAATTTGATCTGTTAGTTGGAAACCAAACTTTTTCCAATTTTCCGGGATGATTGGTAAATTTTGATTCAATTGTTTGTTTTAATTCAGATTCAAAATCAGCACTTTTAAGTTTTGGCAAAACTGGAATTTCAATATTCTTTGGAAGTTTTTTTCTATTTTCAGCATCAAAGGACCATTTACCACCCTCGGGTTTGTCTCCATCCATTAATAAATCATATTTTTTTCTCATCATTTGGTAGAAACTCACCATTCTTAAGCTTTTATTGCCAAAGAAATCTTTAAATTCTCTCTTCGAACATAAAAACATAGGCGATTGGAATTCGTTTGTTTTTATTTTTTTTTCTTTTAGAAAACTTTTGAACTTATCATTAAATTCGTCATCTTCAATTTCAAAATACCCAAGATCAGAAATGCTATTTTCTTTAATTTCTTGATCTAGGGCTTTTAAAAAATCAACATCAAAGGATTGATCATCAATTGAGTGATAAATAACTTCGTACCCATTTTCTAATAGATAGTCTCTGTATTGCCTCATAGAGGAAAGAAAAAAGAAAATTTTAAGTTTGTGGTGACGATAATTAGTACAAAGACCAAGATCTTCTTTCATGAAAATTTTTTTTATTTTCGTCCTCTTAATTTCTTCGATGGGAAATAATTGGTTGCCAAGAATTATCAGTAAGCTATGATCTGCCATTATTTTTTTAAATTTACTTTAACTTCTTCATCTTATGAAAAATAAGTTCCCATATAAAGGCAATATAGTAACTGTGACTAAGGATATGTGTGATATGAATGGTCACATGAATGTGTCTTACTATTCGAAAGTTTTTGACGAAGGCGGTTTTGAATTGTACAAGGATCTTGGTTTTTCATGGGACAACGAAACAATAAGATCAGAATTCTCCACCTTTACCCTTGAAGAAAATATTAGATATCTGAAGGAAAACTTATTAGGAGAAAAAATAATCCCTTGTTATCGCATAGTTAATGTAAATAAAAAATTAATTCATCAAGCCGCTGTTCTTCTTAACGAAAAGGAAGAAGTTTCAGCCATCTCAGAAGTTTTATTAATTCACATCGATATGGTGAAAAGGAAGTCGACACCTTTTTCAGATGAGTCTTTTGAGCGTATTAAAGGTTTAAAAGAAGCTCATGACAAGTTAGGTGATTTGGGAATTGAATTTAGATTGAAGATTAAGAGCCCTTAAAATTTGGCTCTTTTCTTTCTAGCGAGGCTTTAATTCCCTCCTTAAAATCAGCAGTTTCTCTCAGTCGATTTTGTTCGGAAAGTTCCCATTTAACAATTTCTGCAATTTGATCGGCAATTCCTTCATTAACAGTGAATCTAATGGCTTGAACCCCTAATGGGCCAGCGGAGTTTATCTCATCAGCAAGGTCTCTTGCTTTTTGCATTAAGTTTTCTTTATCAACTAAATAATCCGCCAGACCTATTTTAAAAGCCTCTTCCCCTGTTAATCTTGCACTTGTAAGTAACATCCATTTTGCCTTTTGTTCGCCAACCACTCTAGGTAAAGTGATAGATGTTCCGAAGCCCTGATGAAAGCCAAGCTTAGAAAAATTTGCACTGAATCTTGCTTCAGGACATGCCACTCTGAAATCCGCAGCTAAAGAAACTCCAAGTCCACCTCCAACTGCAGCGCCTTGAATTGCAGCAATAATAGGTTTCTTTGTTCGAAATAATCTTACAGCTTGATCATATAGGCTCGCGTATGCATCAGATTCTTCTTTAAAACTTGATCGAGTGAAGTCAGCACCGGCACAGAAATGTTTTCCTTCCGAATACAAAATAATAGAACGACATTCTATATTGTTATCTTGTTCCTCGAGAAAATCTGCAATCTGAGATATGAGTTCAGAATCAAAATGATTATTTGGTGGGCGATTTATCTTTATGAACGCCGTATGTCCTTCAATTGATGTTACTAAATCTTCCATAAATATATCAATTTTAAATTCTTAAAATGAAATACAATAACGTATTAAAGCAGAAAATTGCTAAGACAAAAAAATCTTTTCTAGTTTATGGATTTTATAAATAGAATACTTAATAAAATAGACGTAACACTTTTTATTATTTATGGCTTCATGGGTATTGGAAGTGTTTATTTGGGAGCATTTATTAGAAACCAAATAGATATGGCTTTTTGGCCCGAAATTTTTATCTGTATTTTAGTCATTTCACCAATTTATTTTTTAGTAAGATTGGCTAAGAAAAAATACATGCCCAAGTAAAATGAAAACTTTTACAGAATTACTTAATGAAGCAGCAAAAGAAGTAAAAGAGATAGATATTTTCCAATTAAAAAAACTTCTTGATGAAAATTATTCATTTAAATTAATAGATATCAGGGAAGATAATGAACTATTGGGTGGAAAAATAAATACTGCACAACATATTGGTAGAGGAGTATTAGAAAAAAATATAGAAGCAAATGCTCCTGATAGAGAAGAAGAAATAATTCTATATTGTGCTGGAGGAATAAGATCTATCTTAGGGTGTAAGTCCTTACAAGATATGGGCTATAAGAAAGTTTTCTCTTTAAAAGGGGGAATAGGAGATTGGATCAATGCTGAGTTTCCGCTTGTTTCCAATGACTAAGCCATATGAAAAATTAATAAATAAAATTTTTTTGTATTAAAATAAGTTATGGAAAATGAATTTGATGTAGTTGTTGTTGGAGCTGGAATATCTGGAATCGGAGCTGGAGCTCATTTCAATTTAAAATGTCCTGATCAAACATATGTAATTCTTGAAGGCAGAGAGAGTTTTGGGGGAACTTGGGATCTTTTTAAATATCCCGGAATAAGATCAGATTCGGACATGCATACCCTTGGATATTCATTCAAACCCTGGGTACATAAAAAATCTATTGCGAACGCACCAGCAATAATGGAGTATCTTGAAGAAACAATTGATGAATACGAATTGCATCCACACATAAGGTACAACCATCATGTTGAAACAGCCAACTGGTCGCCTAAAGAAGGTAAATGGATAGTTTCAGTGACTGATAAAGTAAATAACAAGGAAATTATTTTTAAAGGCAAATTGCTTTATATGTGTTCAGGATATTATAAATATGCTCATGGGTATGAGCCAAAATTTGAAGGCTCGGAAAACTTTCAAGGTCAAATTGTCCATCCTCAAAAATGGTCTGACGATATTGAGTATGAGAATAAAGAAGTTGTGGTTATTGGAAGCGGCGCTACTGCTGCAACTTTAGTTCCTGAGTTAGCAAAAAAAACCAAGCATACAACTATGCTTCAAAGATCTCCAACTTATTTTGTTTCTGCTCCAGACGAAGATTATTTAGCTAACAATTTAAGAAGATTCATTCCTGATAGATTAGCTTATTTTCTCATAAGGATAAGAAATATATCTTTTCAACAATTCTTTTTTAAAAGAGCAAGAGCTTATCCCGAACAAGCAAAAGAACGAATTCTTAACATGGTTAAAGAAGAATTGCCTGAGGACATAGTGAACAAACATTTCACTCCTTCTTATAATCCCTGGGATCAAAGAATATGCCTCATACCTAACAGCGATTTTTTTGAATCTATCAAAGCTAAGACTTCTTCAGTTGTTACGGATCATATTGAAAAATTTGAAGAGAAGGGGATAAGGTTGAAATCTGGAAACTTTCTGCCTGCGGACCTGATCGTAACTGCAACTGGTTTGATATTGGAGTCTTTTGGCGGAGTTAAAATGAGTGTTGATAATAAGCCTATCGAAGCTTCCGATACTTATACATATAGAAGCCTAATGTACAGCGGTATACCCAATCTTGTTAGCTGTTTTGGCTATATCAATGCTTCCTGGACTCTAAAAGCAGATCTTACTAGCGAATACGTTTGTCGCTTGATCAAACATATGAAGAAAAATGACTTCGAAGTTGTTTGTCCTCAATTTGAAGTAGACATCGAAGAATCTGATGACTTTTTAAATGGTTTCTCATCTGGATATATTAAAAGAGCCGCTGATTCTCAACCGAAACAAGGAAAGGAGAAACCTTGGATTAATCTTCAAGATTACTTTAAAGACTGGATAGATATAAAATTCAAGAAGCTGGATGACGGGTATCTTAATTTTTCTAAATTAGAAAAGTAGCAATTTAAGATGATTTCAACAAGGCGTTACCAAGGTCTTGTCTTTGTCTTTAAGTAAACACTACGAAAATGAACTCTACAACTTTTCAAAAGACAAACATTTTAGGTAAAACTTTGCCAGAGATGGAAGAGCTTTTGATTAATCTTGGTCAGAAGTCATACAGAGCAAAACAAATTTTAAAATGGATTCACCAAAGAGGAATTTCTAATTTTGATGAAATGACAGACTTATCCAAGGATTTAAGAAGTGTTATGAAAGATCACTTTATTATTGAAGCGCCAATCATTTCTTACGAAGAATTATCTGAAGATGGGACAAAAAAATGGATTTTAGATGTAGGAAATCAAGATTCCATAGAGATGGTTTTAATCCCAGAAGGTAAAAGGGCCACTCTATGTGTTTCTTCTCAAGTAGGTTGTGCTATAAATTGCAGTTTTTGTGCAACTGGTAAACAAGGATTCTCAAGAAATTTAAAGGCATCGGAAATAATTGGACAACTGTGGTTGGCGGCAAATTCATATGGCGCCCCAAGAACGGCCAACGACAAAAATATTACCAATGTGGTAATGATGGGAATGGGAGAGCCACTTCATAATTTTGATCCCGTAGTTTCTGCAATGAATATCATGCTTGATGAAAACGCCTACGGACTTTCTAAAAGAAAAGTGACTTTGAGCACTTCTGGTTTAGTGCCTGAGATTAATAAATTAGCCAAAGTATCAGATGTTTCATTAACTATATCCTTGCATGCTCCAAACGACGAATTGAGGAATATTTTGGTACCTGTAAATAAAAAGTATCCTATTCAATTATTATTAGATGCAGTTAAAAATTATGTAGAAGGGTGTGACGATAAAAGAATTACAACCATTGAATACATTCTGATTGATAAGGTAAATGATACATTGGAGTTAGCTAAAGAATTAGCAGATTTACTTTCGCAAATTAAGTGCAAAATAAATTTAATACCTTTTAATGAATTTAATGAATCTGATTACTTACAACCTTCGGGTAATAGAATAAGGAAGTTTAAAGACTATCTTGTCAAAAGAGGTTACGTTACTACCATTAGATCAACGAGAGGCGACGATATTATGGCAGCTTGCGGACAATTAGTTGGCCAAGTCAATGATAAGACTAGAAGAAAAGAAAGAATACAAAGAGCCAAAATTGAAGCTCAAAGCATTTAGGAAACCTTAGATATAGATTCTTCGGCCTCTACTAAACGAAATTCTTTATTTTCCATGAATTCCTTTAAAAGTTTTATCCCCATTGTTACTGATAAGTAAATTTGATCAGTAGAGTTTTTTTCCTCTTTCACACAACCTAAAGCAAATAGCCTTGATCTTAATTTACCGGCAGATGAATCAATTGAAACCCAGCCTTTAAAAATCCCCTCATTAAAATGATCATTTATTTTCTCTTTTAGATTTTCGATTCCTAAATTTTTGGTTGCAGATACCCAAGACTCAAAATCGTTAACTTTTGGAATAATAAATTTTTCTAAATCAATCAGATCACATTTATTATTAACCATTAGTTGGGGAATAGAGTCAGCTTTTAAATCTTTTAATAATTTATTTACTTGCGAGATTTTAAAACTTGAATCGGGATCTGAAGCATCAACAACATGCAAAAGAAGATCTGCAGATCTTAACTCGTCTAACGTTCCTTTAAATGATTCAATTAATTGAGTTGGTAAATCCGATATAAAACCAACCGTATCGGAAAATAAGATTGAATCTATCCCTGGTGTTGTATTTTTTCGAGTGGTCGCATCCAGTGTTGCAAAGGGTTTATCAGCTGCATAGAGATTTTGTCCTGTTAATTTGTTAAACAATGAAGTTTTACCTGCATTGGTATATCCAATGAGAGATACCAATTTATTTTTACTTTTCTTTCTAGAGTAGCGATTAACTGATCTTTGACTATGAGATTTATTTAATTTCTTGTTGATTGATTTAATTCTATGAGAAATTAATCTTCGGTCTGTTTCTAGCTGAGTTTCTCCTGGACCCCTTAAACCAATTCCTCCTTTTTGCCTCTCTAAATGACTCCATCCTCTGACAAGCCTTGTTGAAAGGTGTTTGAGTTGAGCTAATTCAACTTGAAGTTTTCCAATATGACTTGATGCTCTTCTAGCAAAAATATCTAAAATCAAACCAGTTCTATCTAGAACTCTAGCACCTAAGAACTTCTCTAAATTTCTTTCTTGAGATGGAGATAGATCATGATTAAATATGACTAATTCAGCTTTTTTAGCTTGGACAAGATTTTTTACTTCTTCTGCTTTTCCTTGTTTTAAATAAAATTTTGCCGAGGGTCTATCTTGCTTACCTATAACTTCGCCAAAAATTTCTGCACCAGAAGATAAAGCAAGTTCTCTGAATTCTGATATAGAGTTTTTTTGGGAATTTTTAGTTTTAAGTTTGAAAAGTTCGATCTGAACTAGAATAGCGTTTTGCGTAAATTTTTCACGATCTTGCATGCAAAGATTATAATGCAGAACGATGACAAAAGATGAGTTTTCTAAAATAGAGTTGCTTATTGGAAATTCCAGTAGAAAATTTTCAGGCGGAACATCTATCATGCTTCAACTTCTTGATTATCAACAAAAACTTAAACCGCTTGTTGTTGTAGGAAGGCACTTTGTGCCGGAGCATATCCAAAGCATATCTTTCTTTAGTTTTTTAAAAATTGCTAGCACTAAAACTAACAATGGAAGATCAAGAATTTTTTATGCCCGAAGAAACGATGAAATGATTCAGGCGTTGATTGCTAAATGGCTTTTTGGTGCAAACTTAAAGATAATTTTTTCCTCGTCTGCACAAAGAAGTCATACTAAATTTACAAGATGGTTAATGCAGAAAATGGATGCACTTGTCAGTACTTCAAATAAAGCAGCCTCGTATTTAGAATCTAGAAAAGCAGATGAGGTTATACCGCATGGTATAGATATAAACAGATTTAAATTACCTGAGGACAAAGACGCTGTTTGGAAATCCTTAGGTTATCCAGGAGACTTTGGTATAGGTATTTTTGGTCGAATAAGACATTCAAAAGGGATTGATATTTTAGTAGATGCTGGCATAAAAGTTTTACCAAACTATCCTCAAGCTACAATAATTATTTGCGGTGAATGCATGCCAAAAGATTATAGATACAAACAAAAAATGATGGATAAGATTAAGGCTGCCAAATTAGAAGAAAGAATTTTATTTATAGGTAAACAGTCATTTGATAAATTACCGAAAATTTTTCAAGGCATGAAAGTTGTTGCTGCTTTGAGTCGAAATGAAGGTTATGGTTTGACTCCGCTTGAAGGAATGGCTTCTGGAGCAGCTGTAATTACTAGTGAAGAGGGCGCGTGGAAAGAAATTATCAGAAATAATATTGATGGGTTCTGTATCCCAACCGATAATTTAGAACTTACAGAACTAAAACTAGAAGAATTAATATCAAATAATGACAAAACAAGAGAAATGGGACTTAATGCAAATAGAAACATAGCGGAAAATTACTCAATTGAAAATGAAGCTAGAAAAATTATTGAATTTGCTGAAAACATAAATTGAAATAACTTTTATGGAAAAAAGTAGAGTTTTATTTAACGAGAAGTGCAGTATTTGTAACTTCGAAATCAAACATTATAAAAAACGTTCTTCATTAAACTTCGAAGACTGCAGCGCAATGGAAGATAAATATTTGAAAGCATTGTATGTCCAGTTTTCAGATGGGACTGAGTTAAAAGGAGTCGATGCTTTTATTTATGTTTGGTCTAATACAAGTGGGTATAACTGGCTAGCAAAAATCATCAGGCTACCTATAATTTTTCAAATAGCTAAATTTTGTTACATACCAATTGCATTTATTATATTTTGGCGTTTTAAAATATTCGGTTAAGTTTAGCTTCTCAATGTTTTCTATTAGAATATACATCCAATTTAGACGTGTAGCTCAGTTGGTTAGAGTATCTCGGTGACATCGAGAGGGTCGGTGGTTCGAATCCACTCACGTC
>Ga0207985_1000339_pt1 | contig 12980 bp, 8 predicted proteins | sample ETNtaG_3_FD_185761 | JGI IMG/M metagenome (GOLD analysis project Ga0207985, IMG submission 185761) | Marine microbial and viral communities from oxygen minimum zone, Eastern Pacific Ocean - ETNP201302SV84 (SPAdes) (version 2) | ecosystem: Environmental > Aquatic > Marine > Unclassified ...
ACAGTTGATGTAACATTTACTGTTAATACTGCTAATGTTATTGGTGGTGTTGGTGAAGGTGGAATGTATCTTGGCGGTGGTATCTTTGGTGGTGCCAATGCACATGCGATGCAGGATGATGACGGCGATGGTACTTGGGAAGTAACTGTTACTGTTGATGAAGGAACTGAAGGTGCTTACGTATTTGTAAACAGTCCAGTTGACGGTGGAGACTACTCTGGAAAAGAAGATCTTTCAGGACAAGATTGTGCTTATGGAGAATGGAATGATAGATATTTTGGTCCTGTCAATGAGGACACTACGTTACAACACTGTTATGGAAGTTGTGAGTCAGATGGCACATGTCCAGCTCCTCCTACTACAACTCAAGTAACTTTCAATGTTAATATGAACGCTTATGGATTGGCTGATGGTCAAACAGTTCATGTAAATGGTGAATTTACTGGATGGTGTGGTAGTTGTGGAAATGAAGCAACTGACCCTGATGGTGATGGCATCTACTCTATTACTATGGAGTTAGAGCACGGTTCATATTTCTGGAAATACACAGTAGACGCATGGAATGATCAAGAAGGATTCTCGTCTGAGGTAGAAGGATGTACAGCAAATAACAATGGAAACTTTGACAGACAAATTGTTGTTGAAGGTGAAACTATGGAAGTTACTTATTGCTGGAACAGTTGTGCTGAATCAGGATGTGACGCACTTCAAATACAAGGTATTGGAGACCTGGATATTCCAAGTAATGCTGGTAAATTTGTTCACTTGTATGCTGCTGTTGATATTCCAGACCTTTCCATTTTTGGTTTAGGATCTGCGAATAATGGTGGTGGAACTGACGGTGAAGAGTGGACTTTCCCTGAAGGATTATCTGCAGTTGCTGGCGAACATATTCTTTTATATAGAGATTTAGCAACAATGGAAGCATATATGGATGCTTCAAATTTATTCAATCAATTATATGAAGCTCCTTCTGGAAGTAGTTCACCTGTAAGTAGTAACGGAAACGACGCTCTTGAATTATTTAAGAATGGTGTAGTTGTTGAAACTTTTGGAGAAGCAACTTATGAAGGTGGTTCAAGCAACTATGATCATCCATGGGCATTTAACGATTCATGGGCATTTAAAGTTGATGGTGTGTGGACATATGGTGGTCCTAATTGCTCAGATGATGAGTGGGATAACGGACCAATTTCTGCATGTGCATCAAGTTGTCCTTATCCATTTGCTTTCTGCGATAATAGTGCTGAAGTCGTTGACTTCCTAGTAAACGCAGGAAACTGGAGAGTTCAAGCTGAAGCTGAAGGTCACATGGGTGTAGGTCCTGGTGATGCATTTAATGCTGCTTGGTGGAATGCTGCTCCATGGGATAAAGTAGGTACAGGTCTTTATGATGATGGATGGACATTTGATGCTGAAGGATTTATGACTCATGATACCGGTGAAGACGGAGCTATTTTTGGTAAAAAAGATGCTATCGATGCAGCTTGGCCTGACAATACTCCTTATGCAGCTGATAACGATGATGCTGAGTATGAGAATTATCTACTAGAAGATTATACAGATTCGTATACTGTAAATACAGCAGGAGACTACAACACAATTACTTTAGGTAGTAATGGTACAATTGGTTTCCACACTGCAACAGCTGGTCAGGAATATCAAATTCTTGAAACTGGTGAAGGCTATATGTATCTTAGAAACTTAGGTTTTGATGGTAATTCTTGGTATGGTAAGTTTACCAATGCTGAATACCTGTCTACTAGTGATAATGAAATATTAGACATGAGAATATATCCTAACCCTGTGAACGGTAATTATATTACCATTCTCACTCCGGTTGAAGGATTAAAAGATGTCGAAGTATATTCTGTAACTGGTAGAAAACTATTAGACACTACTATTAATAACAACACTTTAGATGTTAGTTCATTAAATAGTGGATTCTATATGATCAAGGTTACAATAGACGGACAAAGTAAGGTATCTAAGTTAATCGTTAGATAAATTATTAAGTTTATAAATAAAGAATGCCAGATAAATTTTTATCTGGCATTTTTTTAATAATTTAAATAAACATGAAGAAATTATTAATTTCAATATTTATTACCCTACCGTTGATTGCTTGTTCACAAGAAAAAGAGAGCTTGAAAGAAAAATTTGCAGATTACTTTTTGATTGGAGCAACTATTAACCAAGAGGATTATCAAATTATAGACAAAGATAATAAGGTCTTAAATATTGTTTCCGCAAATTTTAATTCTATTACACCAGAAAACTCAATGAAGTGGATGCATTCTCACCCTGAGTATTCAAAATTTACATTTTCAAATGCTCAAAAAATCACCGATTTTGCCAAGGCTAATGATATGTATTTATTGGGTCATACCTTGGTTTGGCATAATCAGGTTCCAGATTATATATCTGAAATTAAGGATAAGTTAAAATTCAATCTTCATCTAAAAAATCATATATATCAACTGGTTACAAGATTCAAAGGAAAAGTTGATATGTGGGATGTTGTTAATGAAGCATTAAATGATGACGGATCACTTAGAGAGACAGTTTTTCTTGAAATGATTGGTGATGATTATATTGAAAAAGCATTTCAATATGCAAATGATTCTGATCCAAATGTTGAACTTGCATACAATGATTATAATCTTTACAAGCCTAAGAAAAGAGAAGGAGCAATTAGGATTATCAACTCATTAAAAGATAAGGGAATAAGAATTGATGCCGTTGGAATCCAAGCTCATTGGGACCTTCACTTTCCAAGTATCGAAGAAATTGAAGAAACAATTGTTGATTTGGCAGCAACTGGAGTTGATGTAATGATAACGGAGCTTGACATAACGGTAATTCCAAATCCTTACGAGCTGGCAGGAATAGCAAGAGAGGAATTTAAAAAATTCGAAGGTGATAAAAAATGGGATCCATATAAATTAGGAATACCTCATAATATCCAGAAAAAATTAAGCAAGAGATATAAAGATATTTTTGAGCTATTTGTAAAGCACCATGATAAAATCAGCAGGGTAACTTTTTGGGGTACTACGGATAAGTATACATGGAGAAATGACAATCCAATTAATAATAGAACTGACTATCCTTTATTATTTAACAGGGAATACAATAAGAAGCCCGCATATTTTGAGTTATTGAATATTGACACTTCAAATATTAAATAACGTATGATAACACAACCACTTTCTATAAAAGAAAAAATTGGATATAGCCTTGGAGACTTATCTGCTAATCTTGTATTCCAAACTTTAATTACATATTTAGCATATTTCTACACTGATATTTACGGCTTAAATGCCGATGATGCAACCAAAATTATATTTACTGTTGGGACTGTTGCTGCTTTTGCTTTTAACCCAATAGTTGGGGCTTTAGCTGATAGAACCAAGAGTAAATGGGGAAAGTTTAGACCCTGGATATTATGGACTGCAGTACCACTAGGTGTTACATCCGTATTAGCTTTTACTACACCTGACTTTTCCTATAGTGGTAAGGTTATTTATGCGGTGGTTACATATACATTACTATTATTGTTATATGCAGGAAGTAATTTACCATACTCAGCACTTAGTGGAGTTATTACCGGTGATATGAAAGAGAGAAATAGTATTTCAGCATACAGGTTTGTTGCTGTTATGTTTGCCCAATTCTTTGTTCAGGTTTTCATGCTTCCTATAATAAATTATGTTGGCGGTGGAGACAAAGCACTTGGGATTGAAATAACTATGACTTGGCTAGCTTTAATAGGAACTATTTTATTACTTATAACATTTTTTACTACTAAAGAAAGAATTGTTCCCAAGCCTGAGCAATCATCTAGTTTGTTGGATGATTTGAAAGATTTAGTAAAAAATATCCCTTGGGTTATAATGCTAACTGTTACCATTTTACAATTCACTACCCTTGCTATGAAGGGAGGAGCATATGTCTATTATTTTGAAAACTATGTGTCAAAAAATTCTTTGAGTGATTTCATTTCTCCAATAATAGATCTTTTATCAAATATTGGTATTAATTTTTTCGGGAGTGACCCTGTTTCTGCAGGTTTTGGATTATTTAATGCAGGTGGAATTATATTTATGATAATTGGAATTGGTCTGTCAAAAATGTTAGCTGATAAGTATGGTAAAAGAAATGTGTTTGCAATTTTTCTATTTATTTCAACCTTATTCATTTTAGTTTTTTATGTTTTTTCTCCAGATTCGATTACATTAATTTTTGGAGCTCAGATATTTCATGGTTTCTTTTATGGAATTACAATACCTCTGCTTTGGGCTATGATTGCTGATGTAGCAGACTATTCAGAGTGGAAAAACAATAGAAGAGCTACCGCAATAATTTTTTCAGCGATGATGGTGGGTCTAAAGCTTGGATTAAGTATTGGAGGCGCATTGGTAGCATCTATATTAGGCAGTTATGGATATGTTCCTAATAGTCCTGGTGAGCAAACTGAATCTGCAATTTTAGGTACTAAAATGCTTGTTAGTGTATTTCCATCAATACCATTTTTATTAGCAGCAGGATTACTATTCTTTTATATCATTGATAAAGATCTTGAAGATAAAATTGAACAAGATTTACTAAACAGAAGAAAGGATTAATTCAATTTATTATGCCTGAAGATAGTATTGATCATATAGATTTTGAGGATTTAAACAAAAGAGCAATTTCTAAACCAATTATTACTCACCTATATACCGCTGATCCTTCAGCACATGTGTTTGGAGACAAAATCTATATCTACCCGTCTCATGACATTGATGCAGGAGATGCTTTTGATGACTTGGGTAGTCATTTTGCAATGGAAGATTATCATGTTTTTTCAATGAATAATATTAATGATGATGTCACAGACCATGGAGTTGCTCTTCACGTTGATGATGTAAAATGGGCCGAAAGACAAATGTGGGCTCCCGACGCTAATGAAAAAGATGGAAAGTTTTATTTGTTCTTTCCCGCAAAAGATTATGATGGAATTTTTAGAATTGGTGTCGCTATAAGTGATAAACCTTTTGGACCGTTTATCCCTCAAGAAGAACCTATTAAAGGTAGTTATTCAATTGATCCTGCAGTATTTAAAGATGACGATGGATCATATTATATGTACTTTGGTGGAATTTGGGGAGGCCAATTACAAAGATGGAGAACAGGAGTTTTTAATAGTAATCATCCTGAAAGTCCTTTAGCATTTCTTCCTGATGACAATGAGGCTGCCCTAATGCCGCTAGTTGCAAAGATGTCGAATGATTTATTAGAGTTCTCTGAAAAACCAAAGGAAGTTCAAATATTAGACAAAGATGGAAATTTACTTTTAGCAGGAGACAATGACCGAAGATTTTTTGAAGCTGCTTGGCTTCATAAATATAATGGTAAATATTATTTTTCATATTCAACTGGTGACACCCACTTTATATGTTATGCAATAGGGGATAATCCATATGGACCATTTACTTATAAAGGAAAAATTTTAAATCCAGTTGTTGGCTGGACTTCACATCATTCAATTTGTGAGTTTAAAGAAAAGTGGTATTTGTTTTATCACGACTCCTCTCTTTCAAAAGGGGTTACTCATTTGAGATCGGTAAAAATTGCTGAGATTAAATATGATAATGATGGTAATATTAAAACTTTAGAACCATACGAATCAAATTGATAAAGATCTAATTTTTTTCAGCGTCATATAATGCTTTTAACACAGAATAATAAGCACCTTTTCTAGAATAATCTTTATTTACCATCCAAGCTTTTTGATCCTTTCTCCATCCGCCATACGGGATATCATCTCTAAAACCCCAATCGCTGATTAGTTTCACTCCAGCCTCTTTTGCCGTTCTAACGAGGTTGTAATATATTTTATTTTGTTCATCAAAAAACCAGTTCCAGTCATCTTCTGACTTAATCACGTCAGAAACTTTTTTACGATTTCCCCCTTGCCCCCAAAGATTTAAACCCACATCAAGCTCTGTTATATAAACCTCAACTCCTAAATCAATAAATCTCAAAATATTTTTTCTCAAATCATCATAGTTATAATCTAACCCAGCATTTAAGTGACATTGAAAACCAACAGCATCAACCCTAACGCCAGTATTTTTTAAATGCTTAATTAACTGGTAAACACCGTCAGCTTTTTTACCTCCAAAAGCTATATTAAAATCTCTAATTTCCAATTTTGCATCGGTTAAATTAGATGCAACATCAAAAACTTTTCTCACAAATATTGGATGCTTATCATTAATTTTTTGATCTCCCTTGAGTCCTGACTTATCTTTTTCAAAACCCATATCCATCCATTTACAATCCTCTTTATTATCTCCCGAAACCCTATATTCTCCAGATTTACCCATGGCAAAAATTTCATTTATTACATTGAATACATCAACTTTATTTTTGTTATCATTAGCATTCAAAACATCAGAGACAAACACTTCAATAATATACTCAAGCTCTTCCGCAGTGTAATCGGTTTTAGAAAACCATGCAGGAAAATATTTGTTAGGAAAAATCAAACAATGATGCATTATATGAAATTCATTTTTTATACCCCAGTTTACTAATTCATCAAAATATTTTGTTTCTATTTTAAAATCATTTAATGAATTTGGTTTTTTCTTTGGCCAAAATCCTCCATCCCACGCTGGGTATATTGATGGCTGTATTCCAGTATAATTTTTTAAAATAAATTCTCTATTTTTTTTAGCTTCTGTTCCACGTAAAATTGCCTTATTTCTCTCGCCCCTAACCTGAGTCGTTATAATTAAATCTCCTGAGTAATCTTTAAGAAAAGCATCTTTGTTATAATTTTGAGATTGTATATCTACGGATATTAAAACAATGACGCAAAAAGCATAAATTATTATTCTTTTCATATTTATTATTTAACCTCAATTAAAGTTATGATAATTATTAAATTTTCATGATATTTAATAGTAATAAATTAAGCAAAAATCATGATTCAGCTTCGCCTATTTAAGTATTTGTTACTTCTGTCTTTAACATTATCAGTATTTACTACTCAATCTCAGGATATTGAAAAACCAAATATTTTATTTATTTCAGTTGATGATCTAAAACCAAGTATTGGCAGTTTTGGTGATGAGTTTGCTGTAACACCAAATATTGATGAACTTTCAAAAGAAGCAACAGTTTTTTTAAACAATCAAAATCAACTTGCCATTTGTGCTGCATCCCGTGTTAGTTTTTTGACAGGATTAAGACCTGATAAAACAAGAGTTTGGGATTTAAAGACTAAGATGCGTGACATGAACCCCGATGTATTAACACTACCTGAGCATTTTAAAAATAATGGTTATCAAACAATCGGTGTTGGTAAGATCTATGACCCAAGAGCAGTTGATACTGGCAGAGACAGGAGGTCTTGGTCGCAACCTTTTATAACTCAAAACAAATTAAAATTTTCTGACGGATTTAGTTTTCCCTCTGGTGGATTTTATCAAGGTAAAGAGAATAGAGCTATGAGAGCAAAGCTTAGACAAGAGGCTATTGATAAAGGTGTTAGTAACTTGAATAAGTACGAGTCCGATAGGTTCAAGCCGCCATATGAAAATGCTGATGTTCCAGATGGAGCTTATATGGATGGAGCAATTGCCAACAGAGCAATTGAGTTAATTGATCAAATGGATAGTTCACAACCATTTTTCTTGGCAGTTGGTTTTCTAAGACCCCACCTTCCTTTTAACGCACCAACAAAATATTGGAACATGTATAAGGAAGATGAAATTCAATTAGCTGAGTTTCGAACTAAATCCAAAAATCCAGTTGATATTGCATATAAAGGTGGATGGGAAATAAATACTTACAAAGCTCCTGGTATTGAATATATAGAAAATGAAGAAGGACTTTTAATTCTTCCTGATGAAATCCAAAGAAAATTAATTCATGGTTATTATGCTGCAACAAGTTATATAGATGCTCAGGTTGGAAAATTAGTTGCAAAACTTAAAGAAAAGGGATTACATAAAAATACGATTATCGTTTTATGGGGTGATCATGGTTTTCATTTAGGAGATCACAGCATGTGGACAAAACATACAAATTTTGAGCAATCAACAAGATCACCTCTTTTAATAAAAGATCCAAGAATTAAAAAAACAGTAAGTGTTAATTCACCAACAGAGTTTATTGATGTATTTCCAACTCTTTGTGACTTGGCAGAATTAGAAATTCCCGAAGTGCTTGACGGTATAAGTTTAAGACCTCAAATAATGGGGCAACAAACAACATCAAAAATATTTGCTGTTAGTCAATATCCAAGACATGGAAATATTATGGGCTATAGTTTTAGAACCAAAAAGCACCGATATACAGTATGGATAAAAAATAAAAAAAGCACTGAACCAATATATATTGAAGACATATTTGCAGAAGAATTATATGATTATGACAACGACCCCCATGAAACCGATAATATCATCAATAACCCCGATCAACAAAGAATCAAAACTACATTTCAAACCTTAGCGGCTAGATTTTTTAACACCCAAATTGTTAATGAGCCTGAGCCAGTCACTAATAAAGTAAACAAAGAATATATAAAAGCAGCGCCAAATAATAAATGGGCAAATGAGCGATCAAAAGTTATAAGTATATATGTAGCCACTGAAATGAAGATGAATAAAAATCAAGCTAAATTTTTACAAGAAACTCTTTACGACAAGTATGCTAGAAATAATGAACTTACATCTTCCAAAGGCCTTTCAAATGACAAAATTGAAGCAATTTATCAAGAAACTTTCTCAATGATTTCACAACAACTTTTGAGCAAATTCACAAAGAAACAATTTGAAAGAATCAGTGAATTAGAAAGAGAAAAGATGCAACAACTAAGGAATTGAATATCATAATGTATTCTTACAGACTTATATTTCTCTCTCTTTATTTAATAATCACACAATTTGTTTATTCACAAAATAATGGACTTAATATAGAGCCGGAAAAGATTATATATAAGTCAATTGATGATGTTGATTTGAGTCTTTATGTATTTAAACCAACAGATTTCGATAATTCAAAAGTATATAATAGTATTATATTTTTTCATGGTGGGGCTTGGAACACTCAGAATATTAGCCAGTTTAAAAGACATTCAATGTACTTTGCTTCTCGTGGTATTGTTGCAATCACAGCTGAATATAGGGTTACAAGTATTCACAACTCCACACCTTTTCAATCTTTAGAAGACGCAAAGTCTGCCATTAGATATGTTAGATTAAATGCAAAATCTTTATCAATAAATCCTGATAAAATTGCTGTCAGTGGTGGTTCAGCAGGTGGACATCTTGCAGCCGCAGCAGCAAATATCAAAAAGTATGATAATATTAACGAGAATCTTAAAATAAGCTCAAAGCCAAACCTTTTAATTTTGTATAATCCAATACTGGATACTACCCCAAATGCTTGGGGATATGGTTCATTTATTAGAAGAACAAAAAATAAGATTACAGATGACCCTAAAGAGATTTCCCCGATTCATCATATTTCTAAAGAAACTCCTCCAACTATTATTTTAACTGGAACAAAGGATAATAAAGTACCCGTTAAAAAAATTGAAGAATATAAAGAAATAATGAATGCTAAAAATATACGATGTGATGTAATTTTTTATAAAGATGCTGAACATGGTTTTTTTAATCGAGGAGATGATTTTGTAGATACAGTTTTTCAGACAGATATTTTCTTAAAATCCAATTGGTATTTATCAGGCCCACCAACAATAAAATGATTAGCCAGTAAAATAGTTTAAAATCGCAACAACTATGACCACTAGAATCACGGATAAAATCAAGTCTATTTTTTCATAGCTATTTTTATTTTCTAATTTTTGCTCATTTGTTAATGTTCCAAATGAAAGACCTACAATTTTACTATATTCAGGTTCAGTCGTAGAAAGTGTAACACCCACACATAATAAAATTGAAAATATAAACATAAGTATTGCCATGTGTGAAAAATTAATTGTTGCAAAAACAAATATATAGCTATCAACTATTATCTCTGATGATATTTCGGGCTGAAAATAAATTTCTGAACTAAGCCTAATAATTAATAGAATTAAACCAGCCATCAGAGTTGTTATAGCAGCTTTTGAATTTACCCTTTTCCAAAGAATACCTAAAATGAAAACAGCAGCTACGGGCGGGGCAATGTAAGATTGAACATTTTGTAGATATTGATACATAACACCACCACCAATTTTTTCCATAATAGGAATCCAAATTATTCCAAGAATCACTATTACCGTAGTAGCCAGCTTACCAATATTTAAAAGTTTTTTCTCTGACTCATTAGGTTTTAATTTTTTGTAAATATCAATTGTAAATATCGTCGAGCATGAATTAAACACCGATGCAAGTGAGCTCATAAGTGCTGCCATAAGACCTCCTGCAACTAAGCCTTTAAGACCAACAGGAAGTAAAGTTTTAACAAGCATCGGAAAGGCTCTGTCCGCTTTTTCAACAGAAAATATTTCTGGATTTTGTATTGATAATGCAAAGGCAATTATTCCTGGAATTAAAAAAATAAATATTGGAAGTAATTTTAAATAAGCTCCAAATATTGCTCCTCTTCTTCCAATTTTAATATTGTTAGCTGCTAATGTTCTTTGAACGATATATTGATCTGTACACCAATACCAAACACCAACTATTGTACCACCAAATAATAACCCAGTCCATGGAAAATCAGGATCTGACATTGGTCGCCACATGTTAAAATGATCAGGGCTTGCAGCAACAACAGTATTTCTTAATTCAGCCCATCCACCAACTTCTTGTAACCCAAGATAAGTGATAATTATAGAACCTAAAATTAGTATAATAGCCTGTAGGGTTTCAGTATAAATTACAGCTTTCATTCCTCCTATCACAGTATATATTCCCGTAAAAACTACCACCCCAATCGCTCCGTACCAAAATGGTATTCCTATTAATTCAGAAACAACAATACCACCTGCGTATATCGTAACGGAAACTTTTGTTAATACATATGCAATTAGGGAAAAAAGGGATAAGAACCATCTTGATTTTGAATCAAATCGTTTCTCCAAAAACTCAGGCATTGTAAAAGCTCCACTTCTAATATAAAATGGTAAAAACAACCAACCCAATAATAATACTATCCACGCATGTAGCTCATAATGAGCCATTGGAGTTCCAGACTCAAACCCAGTTCCAGCAAGGCCTACCACATGCTCTGATCCTATATTAGACGCAAAAATTGAAGCACCAATTACAAACCAACCAACATTTCTTCCAGCCAGGAAATAGTCTTCTGTGTTTTTATTTTTTTGTGAAACAACCCATACTGCAACAAGAATCAGTGCTAGAAAATATATTCCTAAGACAATCCAATCTAAACCCTCTAATACTGTTGTCAAAATATATTATAAATACTGGTTTAAAATATTTTCGAAAAGCTCTTGTTTTCCACTTTCAGGTCTTATTTGGTTAGCATCTTTTGCTATTTCATACAAGTCTTTTAACTCTAATTTACCGTTCTCAAAATCTTTACCTTTTCCACTATCAAAACTTTGATACCTCTTTTTTCTTAAATCAGAATAGGAAGATGAGGTCATTATTTTATCAGCAGTGATTAAAGCTCTTGCGAAAGTGTCAGCTCCACCAATGTGAGCATAGAATATGTCTTCCAAATCAGTAGAATTTCTTCTAATTTTAGCATCAAAGTTTATTCCTCCTCCCTGAAGTCCACCGGCTTGAAGAAATACCAACATTGCCTCAGTTGTTTCAAGAACATTATTTGGAAATTGGTCAGTATCCCAACCATTTTGGTAGTCACCTCTATTGGCATCAATACTTCCAAGCATCCTTGCTTTTGCAGCTACAGCAAGTTCGTGCTGCATAGTATGCTGTGCAAGGGTAGCATGATTAACCTCAATATTTAGTTTAAAGTCTTTATCAAGTCCGTATTCTTTAAGAAATCCAATTGCAGTTGCAGCGTCAAAATCATATTGATGTTTCATTGGCTCCATTGGTTTTGGTTCAATGAAAAAAGTTCCTTTGAATCCCTGTGATCTAGCATAATCCTTAGCGATGGTTAAGAACCTTGCCATGTGATCAAGTTCTCTTTCCATGTCAGTATTTAGTAAAGACATGTAGCCTTCTCTTCCACCCCAGAACACATAATTTTCCCCGTCTAAAGCAATTGTTGCATCTAAAGCTAATTTTACCTGGGCCCCAGCATGAGCAACTATATTAAAATTTGGATTAGTAGCTGCCCCATTCATATATCTTGGGTTTGAAAAACAGTTTGCTGTTCCCCATAGAAGCTTAATTCCGGTTTCCTCTTTTTTATTTTTTATGTATTCAACTATTTTTTCAAGTCTTTTTTCTGACTCAGAAAATGTTACAGCTTCTCTTACTAGATCAAAATCGTGAAAACAGAAATAATCAAATCCCATTTTGCTTATAAATTCAAATGCAGCATCAGCTTTATCTTTTGCAGCTTCAATCGGATCTGGATTTTTATCCCATTCAAAGTTCAATGTTCCTGGTCCAAAAGGATCAGATCCAACTCCACAGAAAGAATGCCAATAAGCAATTGCAAATTTGAAATGTTCTTTCATTGTTTTTCCAGCAACTACTTTATTTGGATCATAATATTTAAAAGCAAGAGGATTATCTGAGTTAGCACCCTCGTATTTAATTTTTCCTATTCCTCTGTAATATTCCTTACTCATAATTAAGTTATTTATTTTTTAATATATCATGTAAATCTTCTTTCCATCTGGAATATGCATCTTCATATTCAGATTTATTCTTAAGTGGTAAAAATGTCATTACATGATCGTTTTTAGTTATTTTTTTTCTAAATGAATCCAAATTATCATTTAAAATTCCTGATGCTCTGGCAGCACCAAACGCACCAGTTGTATTATAGATTTCAATTTCATGACCTATTAAGGTAGCAACAGTATT
>Ga0207985_1000340_pt1 | contig 12965 bp, 26 predicted proteins | sample ETNtaG_3_FD_185761 | JGI IMG/M metagenome (GOLD analysis project Ga0207985, IMG submission 185761) | Marine microbial and viral communities from oxygen minimum zone, Eastern Pacific Ocean - ETNP201302SV84 (SPAdes) (version 2) | ecosystem: Environmental > Aquatic > Marine > Unclassified ...
AGAGTAACTAAAAAGTTACCACTACCTGCTGAATTATCTAGGAAAGTAGAATTAGGATTCTTTTTTACATTATCTGGTATATCATTTATTATTTTAGCACAAACATCCATAGGTGTAAACACTTCGCTAGTAGCATTTATCCTATCATCTGATCTTTCAATCTCAGATCCTACACTTTTATTATGATCGTTTCTCTTCATTAAATGTCAGGAATAGTTTTGAATAATTCTTTTGTGTTAGAGTTAACTATTCTATTCTTAAGCACCATCTGATATACTTCATCAGATCTCAAATAATCTGCAAGTTTACTACTCTCTTCTTCAGAAGATGTCTTTAATATAACTGTAGATCCACTAATAGCATGATCGTAAGGTTTGATGCGAACCTGTCCGAATCCTTTTCCACCATACTTACTATTCATTACAACACCGTGTTGATTTACACAACAAATATATTGAGATCCATCGACTTTAGTAACTTGCATTTCTCCGTTCTTACCACCCATCGTAGTTATCATAGGGTAGTCTCCTTCAATCAATTGATTCAAGTTCAAGTTGCCACGTTGATAGCGATATCCCATATTGTTTGGGACTTCTGAAATAAATTCTGAATTTGTAAATCTAATACAAGTATCAGGAGTAATTCTAATATCTTTTACTGTACCATCAAGATAAGTTAATTTTGTTAGTCCATTATATCCACGTTTCCATGTGCATATACAGGTTTCTGTCATTGATATAGAAGGGAATGTATCAGAAGAAAGTGCTTCAATAGAAACAATACCTGCTGTTGAAAATAAAGTTCTTCTAAACTTTGATGTAGATTTAGCAAAGTGTTTAGATCTAATTACCTCTGATACATAATCAGATCTCTTCATTGCATCTAAGTAAAAAATTGTATCTAAGGTTTTTGCACATCCACCTGTGGTTGCCCCTGTTACTGTAGATGTATCTGTATATGGTGGATTACCAACTACTACACTGAACTGCATATAACAACATAAATTGGGTGCGAGAAACAAAATACCGTAGCATTTGTTTCCCTGTATTAATTATAGCATAAAAAAACCCCCTGTAAAGGGGGTTGTGACACTTTTTAAACTGACTTAGACCTTCGCATTCTTGTCTTATTTTCAGTATAATTTACAGGTGCCCATTCAATTTCTTTCTCTTTGGTTTTTCTTAAATTAGCACTCTCTTTTTTTACAAAGGTACTAGACTCTTCCTTGACATTTTTTGCAAGGGATTGTCCACCATTCAATTCTTTCTCAACCTTTGGTGGTTCAAATTGTTTTAGATAACCTTTCCTACTGAAAAGTCTATTAGTACCTACAGCATCCTCAGAGGTTATTGGTTCATCAGTCATCGTATACTAGGCACTCTGGTTCGTCTGGGTGAACATCGCAGAATACTTCTAATACATTTGGATCATGATGATCTCCTGCTTCGATCTCATCTTTATGATGTTCAACGTATTCTTCCAAGTCATGCAACTCATCTTCTATATGATGACGCATTGGTTCAGAAATAGTTGGATCGGCAAGGATTTCTTTATCCTTTTGGATGTGGTCTTCAATAGTTTTCATAGTGACCTCCTATATCCTACATTACTATTTATAACTTAGCACTATTTTTTTATGTTTGCAACTTCCAGTGTCTCTTTGCGGACAAATACACCTTTTAAATCATAATACAACTTATGGTTCTCTGTGTTAACATAGTGTCCTGTTATGTTAGCACCATCGCACGAATATCCATATCCTATAACTTTTTCTGGAACACCATCAATACGAAATCTTTTATCTGAGTGTAGGTAGGTTCCGTAGACTTCATCTAAATTAAACATAAGTATCTTGAAATGTTAGGATATTATAACATAGTATCTATATCATCTAATATTTCTTTACATTTACTTTAGATTTATATATCATCCCTGTTGTAGAATGTACCAAAGAACCCACTGTCCCCATCCTTACGATTTTCTATCTTGTCAATCACTTCACTAGCATCTATGATATTTTGGATGTTCGCCATCATATCTGCAATATGTTTGCTGACAAATGGTTTCTCTTGTCTTGCTGAAAATGCAAGTGCATTTCTTAAATTCTCTTGTGCGTCTTTCAGCGATGTTTTAACTGTGTCTGATAGTGCCATCTACTTTTTTCTTGTTGTTTTTTTAAATACTCCTAACTTTGCTAGAAGATATACTGATAGTATTGTCCAGAAGACAACTTCTAATCCTATGTTATTCATGGTGTATATTCGTAACCATATTTTTGGAGATACTCCTCAAATAATTCATCAGGAACTCTGCCTTCCCAATAATCCTTTTCGGTGTAAGTCTTCATTTTATCATGAGTTTCCTCCGTTGGCAACTCATTGTTGATCCATTCTGATTGCTTGTTCAAAAACATTCTGTAATTCTTTTGATGTTAAATTATTTAACCAATTCCATTCTGGGTCTTTTTTGTCCCATTCTGCAGTGAAAGAACCATCATCATTTCTGTTTATTTTTAAAGAGTCTTTCATCTTGGCATACGATCAAAGATTGCTCTAAAAACAATTTGAAAGAATGATTTTGTTGCATTACCTTTTAACTCATCAAACATATACATGTTTAATCTGAATGCATAGTTTGCCTCTGTAATGATAGCATTCTTCTCTGATTCTGTAAGTGGTAACTCATCCAATACACTACGGTATTTTTCTTTATATAATTTAGAATCTTTGATATTTTCAAACTCATAAAAGTCTAAACCTGCTTTCTCTAAGTTCATTGCTTTCTTTGCAATGTTCTTTAGTATTTGACCACCAGATAAATCTCCCAAGTATCTGGTATAGTGGTGACCAACTAATAATTCTGGTTCATCCTCTGCAACTTCACGAATACGATTAACATATTGTTTACATGCTTGACTTGGTTCTATTTTAGTTCTCCAATCAAGACCATAAAAATATTGTAAATCCTTCTCTAATGATATTAATCTCTCTAACTCTGGAAAATATAAACTACCAACTATGGGATGTGTTCTTAAACCGTATACTTCTTCTTCTAATGCCTTGTAAACAAAGTAAAGATCTGATACTAAGCATTTATAGTTGTCTGGACTTACTACTCCACGCAGAAATGATTTAACAAATGCAGTGTTCTCTGCTGCTGTATGCGATCTCTTTGTTCCAACCTTTAATTCTTTTGCAAAATTAGTCATTTTGTTCTTTCTTAAGTTTTTTTCGGATCATTTTAGCATACCTAACATCTTCTTTTGTATACATGTTAGGGTTCTTTTTTGCTATCTTAATAATCCTTTTAGCTGCTTTTCTGTCCTCCAAAACGGTATCCTCTAAGGGTGTTAATTAAGTATTTATACTATTTTGCCTTATTGATCCCGAAACTGAGAAACTTTCGCTTGCTTTTCTTACTCTAAATTTAGGATTTAATTGAAGTAATTTTTCGTGTTCTGACAGTTTATCTTTTACATAAAGCATATCATCTTGAAGTTTATCTACCTTTTGATTTAAAGATTGAATCAACTCCTCTACCATATACATTTCCTCTGTCATAGGATCTTTGACTCTGACTTCAAATCTTTCTTCTGGTGTTAACCTATTTCTATATGGGTATAACCAATCCTCCACTTCGGATACACATACCCATAAGAATTCTCTAATGTTAAACAGAATTTTCATGATCTCCTGCAAATCCTATTGAGAAACTACTCTTACTACTCTTCTGAGAATTAACTTCATCGCAGATAGTATTAACAACTCTTATAATGTCTTCGGTATCTCCCTCCATATTTTGTTTGACATAGTCATACTTTAGGAAGAAATCATCGGCAACATTTTTAAACTCTTCTTGAGTTATGTTGTTCTTCATAGTTTGATCCACCTCTGATTGTTAAGTGTCCAGTTAGTAACCTCTGCTATACGTTCGCGAACTGATTTAGCAGGTGTCCAACCGAGTTCTCTCATCTTACCACCATCTAATGCATATCGCAAGTCATGTCCTGGTCTGGAAGAATGGAAATCAACTAACTCATACTTAAGTTCCTTACCCTGTGCATCAGCAATGATCTGTGCTAACTCAAGATTGTTTAGTTCTTCTGATCCCACAATATTAAACTTAGGGCACTTTGCATTTCCCCAAGTGGGTTCAAATGTTCCTTTGTATTGTAGTAAGAAATATACTGCTGATGAAACATCTTCAGCGTGTATGTAGTGTCTTGAGCCAGGAATTGTTCTAGTCTTGTCGCTGTGTATTGTTATAACTTCTCCATCCCTTGCTCTCTTAATACACATAGGGATAAACTTCTCTGGGTGTTGTCTTTCCCCGAATACATTCATAGTATGTGTAATGTATATTGGAAGTTTGTATGTATTCTCATATGCTACTGCTAACTCTTCTGCACCTGCCTTGGTCGCACTGTATGGGTTTGTTGAATTGTATCTATCATTCTCTTTATACTTGATACCGTTAGGAGCAGGACCAAACACTTCATCTGTGCTAAAGTAAACAAATCTTTCAAGATTGTCTTGCTTTCTTGCAAACTCTAGGATGTTGGCAGTTCCTACAACATTATCCATAATGAATTCCATAGGATAATCTATACTACGATCTACATGAGATCCTGCTGCTAAATGTAGAATATAATCTACCTGTCCAATTTCACTACAGACTAATGGATTAAGTTCTGCCTTGAGATCATGATGTACGATCTTTACACGTTTCCTAATTTCTGGATCAAAGGATAACATAATATCGTGCAGACGATTAAGATTACCACTATAATCTAATCTATCAAGAGTAATGATCTCCCAATCAGTATGTTTTAGTAAGTAACTGATTGTATGGTGTGCAATAAAACCTGCTCCACCTGTAATAAGTGCTTTTGTCATAATTAGGTAAATGCTTTCGCTAATGCTTTTTCGTGTATAAAGAATACTATAGTTAGTCGATCAGTTTTTGGAGAGTTTCCAAAGCATCCAGATAGACCATGAATATTATATCCATCATAAGATACTAATCTATTATACACGTTTTCTACGTTAATAAACTGAATGTTACGACTATCCAGAATTGAAGTTCCTGTTAGAGGTGGGGGATCTGGATTTAAGAATATAACCCCTGCACATGATAGATAATCCTTATGAAATCTATCTGAATAGAAATCATACAACATATCAACTGTGTTTGCAGGACTCCTATGAAAATAAGTTGTAATCATAGGATCTAGCAAAGGAGAATTTGCTACAGATGGTTGCACCAAATCATACATTTCATAATAGTCATTTGGAAAATCCTCCTCCCAACTTGGATATTTCCAATCCTTAAGGTTTCTCTCCTCCCATATGAAATTAAATATGTCTTTCTCTATTTGTAATAATTCTTCGTTACCTAACTTCTTGAATTTCTCTGATCTTAATCCTCTCCATCCTGGTCCTGTCTCAGGTTTATCTGCTATTCGCCATTGCTTGCATCTGATACCAAGTTCCCTTATATGGTCAACGTCTGAGAAATAATTATCTTTTATTGTAATGTCAATCATACTCTATCAAATTGAAAAGGTCCATAATCAGATCCCCAGACTTTTTCGTTTGTAGTCTTGGAGTATCCAATATCTATTGTAGTATATGTGGTGGTTGTTATGTGAACTCTACTTTGAACGTATGAGTCTCTTACTGTGCAATCGCATCCATATAAACCACCAGAAAAGGTATTATAATCTATTTGATTGAATAGTAGGTCACAACCACTGTTATGATGTAAATCATCTGGAGTAATACTTTCCAGATTTTGAAACCCGACAAATTTGTTTTTTTCTTTAAGGTCATAGTTTTTTACTTTCATTAACTCCCCATCCATCACAGGTTCAATAACAAATTGTCGATATGGTCTTCCTTGTTCATATGTATATGCCTGTTCGCCATATATTAAATTATTACCAATATCTTTATGTATTAGTCTAATATGAGCATAAAACGTAGGGTTTTGAAATGCCTGTCGTTTGTTATCAAATGTTCCTATCAATAACTCTCTAAGTCTCTGTATACTCATCTTGTATGCCAAACTTTGATATCATAGAGATAAGTGTATCATATGGAATCCATGCAGGATCTTCATCCATAAATTGAACTTCAACTTCTTTGACATTTTTCTGTAGGAATCTGCTATAAGAAGTTCTTACATTCTTTACAAAAGACACTGGGTTAAACATTGATAAATTGTTTCTCCAATTATAAAACCCTCAACTAAAAAAGTCAAGGGTTTATTTCTTTATATAGATTTTTATTCAAGGTGGATGCTGATACTTCTTCATCTGATTGCTTGGATAATTGTTTACGTTTAAGTTAGAAAACCTCCCTACATACACGTTTACAAATATGGTCTTTGTCGTCGCAATCAATTAAGCATTCGTAATATTCTGTGATTTTATCGTTGTGGGAGTCTTGGTGTTCACCCGCCAACTGATTAAAAGGAATTAAGTTATGCATTAATTGTCTCCAAAATTTAATTTAATAATAAAAATAACGAAAAAGGTTTTAGTGCATCTTGTTCCTCCTAATTCTTCAATTATTTAGACAAGAAATGTCTGTATTCGCTGATACATTGTCTTTATCTTAACAAAAAGAAATGCCTACGTGATTGTACCTACTCTCCCATAATCATCCATTAATCTTACAATATCATCCTCTCTACACTCTCCAGTTTGAGTCTCAATAATAGTCATTCCTTCATCCCCTGCCCTTGCTCTATGTGGAGATGTTTCAACAATTACATATAAGTCTTCTGGTTTTGCATTGTATTCAGATCCATCAGTAATAACTATTCCACTCCCCTCTGTAATAACCCAAAATTCTTTTCTGTGGTTATGATATTGATAAGAGAAAGAACAGTTTGGTTTGAGATATAATCTTTTTACTTTATAATTTGGTTCATCCAATAAAACTTCATAATGTCCCCATGGTTTAATCACTTTTTCCATATACTATCTCCATTTCGTCAGTGGTTTTGTTACATGTGGATTCTTTAGTGTTTTTACATAGTCTATCACTTCATCCCGCAATGCCATTAATTCATCAAAGCAACCTTGGTTATGTGCACAACCACGCAATTTAGTATTTGGTTCATATAATGATTCAAGTAGTAAAGTTCTACTACGATCCCATTTGTCGTGGTCAGATTCGTTGCTCATTTTTTCTTTCCTTTTGATTTTTTGTGTTGTGCTACAAAGTTTCTAGCAGAGGATTCATTGCGACAAAATTTTAAGATTTCACCCTCGTGTACAACTGCTATCTTTTTACCATCTGATGGTATTCCATAATATCCATCATTAGTGGCAAATCCTGCTTTACTATCCTTATAGAACCTAGCGATTGCTCTAAGTTCTTTTTGTTCGGGAGTTAAAGCCATTAGTCAAATACTGCTGTTGTAGAAACAATAGTTGCATTTGGGTTTCTTGCAAGAGCAACCTGTTGTGCATCATGGTAGTTTGCAGCATTTACTATTTCATTGAAAAGTTTTCCTGCTACCATTAATTGTACTTTAATTTTCATAGGAGTTTACTTTTAATTATATATTCATTATAATACAGCATTCATTCAATGATGTCCATAATGGACACTTTGTAATCTGTCACTCTTTCCTGTATTAGTTTACCATACTCCTCGTGTAATTCGCAACCTATGTAATCTCTACCTAATTGTTTTGCCACCATTCCAGTAGTACCAGATCCCATGAAAGGATCTAAAATTATATCTCCCTTCTGACTCCCTGCTTTGATACAAGGTTCAATTAAATCAGGTGGGAAGCAAGCAAAGTGTGCTCCTTTATATGGTTTATTTGTTACTGTCCAGACAGATCGTTTATTCTTTGTTGGATATGATTTTGTAAGTCCCGAATGGGGTTGGAGTCCTGTTCCTTCGTTGTGGTATTTTCCGTTTGTTCTATCTCTTGTTCCCCAATCTTTTGCGGGTTCTTTGATTGCTTCATTGTCGTAATAGTATTTTTTATTCTTACTAAACAAAAATATATATTCGTGTGCTTTTGTACACCTATCCCTTACACTCTCTGGCATAGGGTTAGGTTTATGCCATATAATATCTTGTCTAAGATACCATCCATCTGCTCTCATTGCGAAGGCAAAGAGCCAGGGGATTCCAATAAGGTCTTTTTCTTTGAGTCCTGAGATTCTATTTCCTCTACGAGGACACACATCTGGTAAGTCTTGTCTAGTATTTGAGACAGTTTGTTTTGGAAGTCCCTGTCCCTTTCCTGGTCTGTAGTTATAGTAACTATCGCCAATATTAACCCAACAAGTTCCATCATCTGTGAGCACATTTCGCACCTCCTTGAATACGTTTACTAATTGTTCAATAAATTCATCAGGAGTTTGCTCCTGTCCAATTTGATTCTGCTCCCCACCATAGTCCCGAAGACCATAGTAAGGTGGGGATGTTACACACATCCTTGCAGGTTCATCAAATTGTTTGAGTGTCTCCCGACAATCTCCAAATAAAATAGTGTCTCTCAATTACATTAACCCCATAACAATTTTACTGAATCCTATTGTCAATAGGAATGCAAACATAATTACAACATCCCACATCTTGTTTTTTAGATAAAATGGTAGTGCAAGTAATTCAAAAGTTACATTAAGCATAGCACCAAAAAGAGTACTTACATGTAATGTAACGAAGTACCCTAGTATTATACCATATGTACCTATCATTCGGGCAATGACAATTAATCTGTCTGTTTTCATGATCTAATAACTGAAGTTGCTGCTTGTCCTTTGTTGAATACAGTATCAACAACTGCTTCAACCTTTCTTGCAGTTGAAATACCAACCTTAGAGTAAACTGGAACACATACAAGACCATAAACCTTGTCCTCTGCACCCTTACGGATTACTCTACCAATAGTCTGACTAATACCAATGTAGTCCATAGATCTCATAAACAATACTGCCTCAAGACCTTTTACATTGATGCCCTCTGAGAGGATGCTATGATGCAATACAACAAACTTTGTATCATCTACACCCCACTCGTTAAGTGTAGTAAAGAACTCTTCTCTACTAACCTTCTTACCATTGATGAAAGCACCTGTCTTAGCAGTAATAAACATCCAGTTGTATCCACGCATCTGTAAGTCGCAGACAAATGGAGTTTGAGATATCAAGTTAGTAATCTGCTTTGTAGACTTAGCACATATCAATACTTTGTCCTTCTGAATGTTATCAAGAGCATTGATCATTTGATCGCAATCAGCATCTACAACCAACTCGTCCTTCTCTAGTATTCTTGTCTTGTATACTGCAACCTTTGGTGGTAAGATATGTCCTTCCTCCACTAACTTAGGTGCAGGTACTTGGCAAATAACATTACCAAAGATATCAGCATCATTCATACCAACTTTAAGAGGTGTAAGAGAATGCTTTGGTGTAGCAGTAAAGAAGTATGCTCTTGCAGAATACATTGAAAAGTATTCTACTGCTTCAACGAAGTTCTTCTGAACTCCATTGTGTGCTTCATCAAAGTAGATTGTATCTACATTGATACCACTATCTACAATCTTATGTAATGAATGATATGTAGTAAAGATAAGAGTATTTGTATTCTTCTTTGCAAAGGAAAATAACTTGATGTCATCTACCTGAGTACTGCAGAAATATAAACTCTTACCAGTTAGATCGCCACTGTGAACGTGCATTACATCATCAGGATGAATATCAATCATTTCGCGGAACTCTGAGCATAACTGCTTTGCAAGTAATATACGTGGTGCAACTACTACAATAGTCTTAGGAGCACTCTTAAACTGATATATCGCATCTTCTATCATGCACATTGTTTTACCACCACCAGTAGGAACAATAACCTGCCCCTTAGTGTTAGATTGCATAGCAACTAAAGAGTCAATTTGATGTGGACGTAACTGCATAAGTTTCCTGTTGATATACTTATTATAATGGTAAAACTGCTAGACTTCTACTCTTAGAGGACACTTTCTTGGGTGGCACATCCAACTCTTCCATAATTATTTGTTTTGGTAGGAAGTTATAACAGTAATAACTACTGCTGAATGTAATCTTATCATTATCTCTACCATCAGGACTTAGAAACTTCATTCTCTTATCAAACATTAGTAATTGTAAATCCTTGTCTTTGAATAATTGTTTTGGTGCTGAGTCATTCAACCAAGTATTTGTCATAATGAAAGCAAATGGTTTATCAAATGATAATGCTCTCTCAAAGTATTTTCTTTTATTAGTAAAAGGTGGATTTGATACAATTACATCCCACTCATCAGGTTCATAATCAAAGAAGTTCTGACCTGTCCAAATATGAGATTCTATTACCTTATTAGTCTTTGAGATTTCCCTAACAAAATGACTCTCAAAGGTATCAAAAGGACACCAGACTATTGCATCCTTTGGAATATACTTGAGTATAGGTGTAACTCCATACAAAGGTGTGTAGCACTCATCATTGCTACCAGGTGAGTACATCAACTTACCACTATCTAATTCTTTCGCCATACTCCTTGATTTCTTTTTGACTAACACTTACACCGATTCTAGGATCTTTCTTATGTGATGTTCCCTGATCGAATTGTTTTTTGATCTTAGGTAATAGTATATCTAAAACAACATTACAAGTCAACTTCCATACTTCAGTAATTTTACCATCTTTGAATTTTGCATAGTAATGATTAGGATATTTTCCAATTTTATCTTCCTTAATATATTTCTCCTGTTCTTCCCAAGTATCCTGTACACTTATACCATTATAAGTTCCATTGATATTCTTACCTATGGTAGATTTGTATTCGCATCCACCATCTTCATCTGTAGCATCTTCCCCTGCATAGTCATCTGCAACTCTATGACCTAGTAAACCTGCCATATAGATTTCTCTTGATCTTGCATAAGAGAATGGATCTCCCCATCCCTGTTCTTTACATAGATCATACATCTGTTCATACAGATCGCGATACTTTTCTTCGGGAGTCATAATCATTTTTGTATATGAATATAGTATAGCACAAAAAAACCCCTCTGCAAAGGGGTTGTGCCAGTATATTAATTGTCTTCGTCTATCTTCTCTGAAACTCTTCTCAGTGCATCTTCCCATCCATCCCTGTCTTGAGACCATTTATCTAATGGGCAAGACTCTAATACAACTCTAGCCTTGGCAGGTATAAAACATCCGCATTCCGCACACATATCCTTTTTCTTTATCCACATTTCGCATGATTTACAAATCTCATGTCTAATCTCATAAGTTTCATTAGATACAACTAAAGCATCAGCTCCATTCTTTCTGAGATAATTCATTATATCCCATGAAAAATTAGCAAAATTCTTTGTCTTATCAATAAAAGATGGTTCAGTTGGTTCCATAATATTATATATTATCAAGGTGTGGCAGGAAAATCCCCCTTAATTGTAGTAGAACTAATAGATCCTATTACAGTATAACTTGTTCCTGTAATTGCTTTTCCTGCAGCACCACCGTCTCCAGTATTATTAGTATCTCCACCTGCGAGTGCCCACTCTCCACCTGCACCACCTGTTTCGCCTGGTTGTCCTTGAGTAGAGTTACAACCATTATCAGGGGCAGGAGCAAGACCATTATCTCCTTGTAATGCACCAGATTCATTTCCATATCCTCTTCCAGTACCACCATCACCACCTTCTCCACCAAGTCCACCAGCTACCTGATATTCATTAAGACAGTCATCATATCTCCACCAACCATTTGTAATGAACCAACAACTTCCCCACCAATTACAAGCTCTTCGTCTACTACATCCAGCTCCAGAGTAACACCCACTTGTTGATACCCAACCAGTTGGGCAGTCAGGGCAACTATTACATTCCCGAACAGTCTCATAGTCTTGGCATAATCCAGTAGCACCCTGATCTCCTGTCTTTCCTTTTTCTCCTCCACCTCCTCCACCATAAATTCTTGCGGAAGATCTTACAAGCACAGTTAAATTTTCTCCACCAGTAGAAATGATAGAAAGTGCAGTTCCACCATTCTGTCCAGAGATTGAAACATTACCAGTTTTTCCACCACCTATTCCAGGTCCACCCTTAATTGTACCAGTAACATCAAATAAAAGATTGTATGCAGGAGACTGTTCAAATGAAGCTGCGGGAGAAAGTGCATTATCAGATCCTATGTCTCCATCTATGAAAATTGTTTTAGTTATAGTTTTGTCTAAATTACTATTCCAACTTAGAGCATCAATATCAAAATAAATATCAGATCCAGTTTGTGTAATATAATAAAATTTTATAGCATTTCTAAATTGAGACAAAGAAACATCGCTGACAGAACCTATTGCAGAATTTTCTGTAGCATCTGGGACTATTGGATTTGGACTTTGAGGGTTTGTATCTCTCTTCAACTCTGACATACTAATGGGAGCAACATCAAAAGCAAAGGATTCAGATCCACCAGTAGAAGTTTTCTGAGACTGTGCTCTAAAAGTTCTCCTCAACTCACTAAAAGTTATGGGTCCTGAAGCGAAAAATGGTCCTGCTTTTGATACTGATACAGACATTATATACGATCTTTTTTATTATTTATATTTATTTTTTGATTATAACTGAACCATTTAAAACAGATCTATGGGGAACAGATCTACCTTTACTCTTAACACGTTCCTGTAATTCATGAGTTGACTTACATTCTTCTAACATTTCCTTTGCTTTTGGTAAATTTTTTACAAATTTATTAACAGAATCTACATCTATCATTTCTAAACCATTACTGACTTGTATAAAACTATCAACGTGCCACTGAGAATCTTTACTTGAGACTCCAGATGGTATAAATTCAATGGAACATTTTTCTTCGTATGCTTTCATCCAATCAGTTTTGTTATCAGTCATATACTTCCAGAAAGGAGAATCTACTCTGTTTGTAGCATAGTGTAGACAAATAAAATTAAAA
>Ga0207985_1000344_pt1 | contig 12893 bp, 9 predicted proteins | sample ETNtaG_3_FD_185761 | JGI IMG/M metagenome (GOLD analysis project Ga0207985, IMG submission 185761) | Marine microbial and viral communities from oxygen minimum zone, Eastern Pacific Ocean - ETNP201302SV84 (SPAdes) (version 2) | ecosystem: Environmental > Aquatic > Marine > Unclassified ...
GATCTTATGAGGCCCAATAGAGGTAATAATAAAACTGGTTGGGAAAACATGGAATATGATGCCCTGGTTGAAAAGGCTAACACGATTAATGATCAGGCTCAGAGATATGAACTTCTATATCAAGCGGAGGAGATCTTAATAGAGAATATGCCTGTAATACCCTTATATACATATGTTAGAGCTTACCAACTTTCATCAGATGTAAAAGGATTTAATCCACATATTCTAGATCATCATCATCCTAAATTTATTTATTTAGAAAGAGACTAGTCTTAATATGCTAGCAATTTTCATTCGCAGAATACTTATTGCAGTACCAGTTCTTTTTGCTGTTGCAAGCATAACCTTTTTTTTAATAAAGATCGCTCCAGGTGGGCCTTTCGACGCTGACAGAGCAGTTTCTCCTCAAGTATTAAAGAATTTGAATGAGGCTTACAACTTAGACGCTTCAAATTGGGAGCAATACTTAGACTATATGTCTGGACTTCTTCAAGGAGATTTAGGACCATCTTTTAGATTCCCAGGTAGGTCTGTTACTGAAATGATTGCTACAGGTTTGCCTGTAACTTTTGAACTAGCTTTTTATGCAATCTTAATTGCATTAATGATGGGAGTATTTTCAGGCGTTTTAGCTGCGTTAAAAAGAAACACCGTCTTTGATTTCATTCCAATGGCAATAGCAATGATAGGAATATGTGTACCAACATTTTTGATGGGACCTCTGCTGGTATTGATTTTTGGAATAAATTTAGAAGTGCTACCAGTATCTGGCTGGGGGCAATTGTCTGGAGACAAAATTTTGCCTTCTTTAACACTTGGTTTTGCTTATGCAGCATATATCGCAAGATTAAGCAGAGGAGGTATGCTTGAAGTTCTTAATCAAGATTTTATAAGAACCGCTAGAGCAAAAGGATTAACTGAGCGAATGGTTGTGATTAAACATGCTATGCAGGGTGGCTTAATACCTGTTGTATCATTTTTAGGTCCTGCTATAGCAGGCCTGTTAGCAGGTTCATTTGTAGTAGAAACTATATTTCAAATTCCTGGTTTAGGAAGGTTTTACGTAGAGGCAGCTTTTAACCGGGATTACACAATGATTCTCGGTACAACAATCTTTTTCTCAGCAATGATTGTATTTTTTAATTTGCTTTCGGATTTAGCTGCATTATGGCTTAATCCAAGATCAAGGGATGCATCATGAATAATAACTCTCTTTGGTCTGATGCTCTCTATAGATTGACTAGGAATAAGGCTGCTATGTTGGGAGGCTTTATTTTAATTTTATTAATTATAAGTGCAGTATTAGCTCCTTGGATTGCTCCATATTCTTATTCATATCAAGATTTAAATTTGGGAGCAAGTCCTCCATCTGGAGAACATTTGTTGGGAACAGATATTCTAGGTAGGGATCTATTAAGCCGAATATTATACGGAGCAAGAATATCATTACTTGTAGGATTTGTTGCAACTGGTGTTGCTCTTGTTATAGGAGTGTCTTGGGGTATTGTTGCTGGATACGTTGGAGGCAGGGTTGACTCTATTATGATGAGAATAGTAGATATTCTATATGGATTACCTTTTATTATTTTCATCATTCTTTTAATGGTTATTTTTGGCAGAAACTTATGGTTATTGTTTGGAGCAATTGGAGCAGTGGAGTGGCTGACAATGGCTCGTATTGTTCGTGGTCAAGTAATTGGTTTAAAAAATCAAGAATTTGTAATGGCGGCAAAGGCAATGGGAGTTAGCAATTTCTCTATGTTTAGAAGACATCTATTACCAAATATTCTTGGACCAATTGCAGTATATGCAACTCTCACAATACCTCAGGTTATGTTGCTAGAGGGTTTTTTAAGCTTTCTTGGGCTTGGTATTCAGCCGCCTATGAGTAGCTGGGGCACTTTAATTAAAGATGGCGTAGAGTCTATGGAGGAATACAGTTGGTTACTAATTTATCCTGGCATTACTTTTACAATAACTTTATTTGCTCTTAATTTTTTTGGTGATGGTCTTAGAGATGCTCTTGATCCAAAAACTTCAGATAATTAGAAAGCTTTAATAGCAATTTTAATAATTTGACCTGGCCTTAATGTCTCTTCTTTAAATTTATTAATATCCTTTATGCTTTTTACGGATACATCAAATAACTCTGATATCTTGTATAAGTTATCTCCTTGTTTAACAGAATAGAGTATTGTCCTTTTTTTTGATTCCATATTCCTATGAATATTTTTATTTCCAATTGTAAGTTGTTGACCTAATTGTAAGTATGAATTTACATCTATATTATTCATTCGAGCTAAATCAATAACCTCTAGGTTATATTTTTTTGCTAGCCTCCAAAGCGAATCACCTTCAGAAACAATATGCATTTCATATGGAATAAAATTATTTGATTCTGTCTTACTTAATGGAATCAAAAGAGTAGCATTTATTGATAGCAAATCATTTTCAAGGAAGTTTATCTCTCTAATTATCCTTACTTCGGTGTCATATTTTCTTGCCAATGACCATAAGCTATCACCACTTTCAACAGTATGAGAAATCCAGTTTATTTGATTTGAATCTGAAAAAGGATTTTCGGATGTCTGAAAATAATCGTACTGCTCAATAGGGATATAAAAAACACTTTTTTCACTTGGTGCTGATGCCCATTTTGTATATCCTGCATTTAATTTATATAACAACTCTGGTTTAATGTTTAAATATTCACTCAGAGTTAATATTTCAACTTGACCAGGTATTTCAATTTTTGCAACGACTGGTTCATATGGAATAAATGGAAGCTCGATGTCATATTGATCAGAATTAATAATTAATTCTTTGATTGCGATAAATTTAGGGACATAATTTCTTGTTTGAATAGAAAGATCAAGTGACCAATAATCTGTATTGAGTCCTCGTCTTTGGTTCCTTTTAATTTGTCTGTCTAAAAAAGATGGCCCAGCATTATAAGCTGCGAGAGTAAGGTATAAATCTTGATCAAATCTCTCGTATAAATATTTTAAGTATTTGATTGCAGCAGAAGTAGATTTATATGGATCATGTCTATCTTCATTCCACCACGACCTCTCTAAGTCATAAGTTCTTCCTGTTCTGGGCATAAATTGCCACATTCCAACTGCACCTGATGATGAAATTGAAAAGGGATCATAGTTACTTTCAATATATGGTAAAAAAGCCAATTCAATTGGCAATTTTGCATTTTCGAGCTCCTCAATTACAAAAAAAATAAAATAATATGAATCATTTAAAAACTCTTTAAATTTATCTAAATCTTGGAGATGCCTATTCATATACATTAGCGTTTGCTCATCCAAGCCATCTGAAGTGTATGAGGAATTAGTTAGAATGTAGCTCCATATATCAGAATGATAAGAAATTATTTTTTCTTGTTTTTTTAAATCAATTTCAAGATTTTGCTTGTCAATATTATCACCAACAAACTTTTTATTAGATTCATTTATAGGAATCTGTTGACAGCTAGTAATTAGCAAGCCTGTAAATATTATTATCTTTAAAAATCGTCTTTCCATTTTCGCAAAGTTGAAAATATTTCAATTTCAGAGCTAACTTCCCCAAATTTTTTATTAATGTTATCAATTAAGTTTTCTTCATTACATCTAATGAATGGATTAATCATGTGTTCTATTTTTAAGCTTGAAGGCAATGAAGGTACTCCATTTTTGGTTTTTTCAATTATTTCTTCATTATATTCCTTAATAAATTGATTATTTGGCTCAACCGCACAAGCGAATTGTAAATTAGATGATGTATATTCATGACCGCAAAAAATTTGAGTATCTTCTGACAATTTGGAAAGCTTTTTTAATGATTCATACATTTGGCTGTAAGTTCCTTCAAAGACTCTCCCGCATCCACCAGAGAAAAGAGTATCACCGCAGAAAAGAATTGATTTTTCATCCTTAAGACAATAAAAAGCTATATGATCAAGGGTATGACCTGGTGTTTCAATAACCTCAAATTTTAATCCGATTAAATTAAAAACATCATTTTGCTTAACTCTTTTGGTAATTGAATTTACATTATTTTTTGGACCATAGACTTCAACTTTTTTGTATTTGAGAATCTCTTCAATGCCATTCGTATGATCATAATGATGGTGTGTAATAAGAATACCTTCCAAATCAATTTCATTAGATTTAACAAGATCGATAATCTGTTTAGATTCCCCAGGATCTATAACTATTGACCCTTCATTAGTTGTAACTAACCAAATATAATTATCACTTAGTGCTTTGATAGGTTTTATGCTTAACATTATGTTCTTAGTTTAATCGAATGAAAACAGTAAATATATATACAGACGGTGCATGCAGAGGAAATCCAGGAGATGGAGGATGGGGTGCTTTAGTTGAGTATCAAGATTTTAGTAAAGAGTATTTTGGTGGCCAGAAAAATACTACTAATAATCAAATGGAATTAAAAGCTGCAATTGAGGGTCTTAAAGCATTGAAAGAAACATGCAATGTTAATTTAACCACTGATTCGAAATATGTTATGGATGGCATTACATCTTGGATAGATAATTGGAAAAAAAATAATTGGAAAAGTTCATCAAAAAAGGATGTTAAAAATAAAGATCTATGGATAGAGTTGGATAAATACAGGTCTATGCATAATGTAAAATGGATTTGGGTTAAAGGCCACTCAGGGCATGAGAAAAATGAAATCGCTGATATGTTGGCAAACAAGGGTATAGATAGCATTTAAAGTATGGCAAAAAAATATATCATTCTGGATACTGAAACAACTGGACTTGAGGTTAAACAAGGTCATAGGGTAATTGAGATAGGTGCTGTTCTTTTGAATGACAGAAAGAAATCGGAAGAACATTTTCACACATATTTAAATCCATCAAGACTAATTGATGAGGAGGCTTCAAAAGTTCATGGGATTACTAATTCAGATCTTGAAGACAAACCTGCTTTTGATGAAATCGCCGAGGAGTTTATTCAATTTATTGAAGGGTCAACTTTAGTAATACATAACGCACCCTTTGATGTTGGTTTTATAAATCATGAGCTTAAACTAGCATCTACGTCTTATCCAATGCTTGAGGAAATATGTGAGATTGAAGATTCTTTGACTCTGGCTCGTGATAAATATCCCGGACAAAGAAATTCTTTAGATGCATTAGCAATGAGATTTGATATAAGCGGTTATGACAGAACTTTTCACGGAGCGCTTTTAGATGCAAATATACTTGCAGATGTATATATGCAACTAACTGGCGGTCAGAGCAAGTTTGAATTTACATCGAATGGTTCTAGTGAGATTGTTAACGGAACTAGAGTAGATCAAGAAAGCATTGAAACTTTCGCAGATCTTGTGACTGTAAAATCTACAAAAAGTGATATCGATGCCCATGAAAAAAGACTATCAGAGATTGAAGAATCTAATAATCTTGAAACTTTATGGAGAAAATTTTAGTGTCAAAAGTTATAACTAGATTTGCGCCAAGTCCAACTGGGACTCTTCATATCGGTGGGGTTAGAACTGCTCTTTTTAATTATGTTTATGCAAAACAAAACGAGGGATTATTTCTAGTAAGAATTGAGGATACTGATAAGGAAAGATCAAAAAAAGAATATGAAAAAAATATTTTAGATAGTTTAGCTTCCATAGGATTATCTCCAGATGAGAAGCCAATTAATCAATCTGAACGAAATGAAGTATATGTTCATGCTGCGAAGAAGATATTTGATTCTGGAAATGCTTATTGGTGCGATTGTTCGAAAGAAGAGCTCGAAGAAATGCGAAAACAACAAGAAAAAGATGGTAAGAAACCCATGTATGATGGCAGGAGTAGAAATAAAGGATTAAAACAATCTGAAAATACTGTTTTAAGACTTGCAACGCCTGAAGATGGAGAGATTGTTGTTAATGATCTCATTCGAGGCAAAGTAGTATTTCAAAACTCAGAGCTTGATGACTTAATTCTTTTAAGAAGTGATGGGACACCTACTTATCATTTGTGTAATGTTGTTGATGACTTCGAACAAAATGTTACGACAGTTATAAGAGGTGAGGATCATTTAAGTAATACACCGCGACAAATTCACATACAAAATGCACTAGGATATCCTGCATTAGAATATGCTCATCTTCCTCTTGTACTTGGGCCAGATAAAAGGAGACTTTCAAAAAGGCATGCAGCAACTAGTCTTGAAGAATATAAATCTGATGGATATCTTGATTCAGCAATCCTAAACACTCTTGCAAGACTTGGATGGTCAAAGGGCGATCAGGAAGTTTTTTATATGGAAGACTTGATTAGAGATTTTAATATTAGTGATGTTCAAAAAGCTGGTGCAATTTTTGATATTACAAAATTGGATTGGCTGAATACTCAACACATAGCTAATCTGAGTTTTGAAGATTTTAAAAAAGAGTTAAAACCTTTTTTAAAAGATTTATCTATTGATATTGATAATCATCAAAATGTTGATTTGTTATTAAGCTCAATGAGAACAGTTGAAAGCACGTTTAAGAAAATTGCAGATGACTTAATTCCTTATTACTTTGAAGTAAATACATATAATCAGCAGGCAATTGATAAATTTGTAGATAATGAAGGTCTTAAGATATTAAATGATTTGTCCGGAATTCTATTATCGATTGATGAATGGAGTGAAAATAATATTGATAATGCTCTGAAGAATTATCAAAATGAAAATAATTGTCCTGTTCCAAAAGTAAATCAGCCCATACGTATAGCTCTTACAGGATCAACTAAATCTCCTTCACTTGGCCTTACTCTTGCAATATTTGGTAAAAATGAAGCATTAAAAAGAATTAACAACTTAATAGATCACATAAGTTAATAAAAATATATAATTTTTTTATATATTCTCTGATACAAAATTGGACATATTCTTATACCTAAGCCTATAATTAGGGCTGTTTTATTGTTTTTTTATACAAGGGGGAAATAGTATGAAAAACTATCGGTATTTATTATCATTAATTTTATTAATTCCGTTCGCTGTTTCAGCGCAAGATAATGAGGACGCAAACGCTTCTGAAGTAGAAGAAGTCGTTGTAGTTGGTTCTCAAATTAAAGGAGCCAAAATTACTGGAGCTTTACCCGTTTCTGTTATCACTTCTGATGACATTGACGCACTTGGTATTGATTCAGGTGATGAGCTTCTCGATAACATTGCAGAATTTGGTCAAAATACATTTAACCAAAATGAATTCAGCGGAGGATATAACGCTTCTAGAGGAGACGTTGGTGCCTTTAACTTAAGAGATATTGGTACAGGAAATACTTTAACTCTTCTAAATGGAAGAAGGTTAATACAATCTCCAGGCTATCAAACTGAGCCAATTCTTGGTGGTTCTATGCCAGTTATGACTACTAACTCAAATGCTATTCCAGTATACGGTGCTGAGAGGGTAGAAATACTTAGAGATGGTGCGTCTGCTATTTATGGTGCTGATGCTCTTGCTGGTGTTGTAAACACAGTGCTTAAAAGTGATTTTGTTGGACTTAACGTAAGGTTCAAAGCAATTGGATATGGTGATTGGGACGCACAAGATAACAAAGTAAGTGTCCAGTGGGGTCAAGATTTTGCTGATAACTTAAACATTTCTGTCTATTTTGATCACTATCAAAGAGAGGAAATTAGAGGTAACGAAGATCCAAAATGGTTAGCTCAAGATGCAAGGGTTGCTCCAGGTTTAGGCGCATACGACGGTACTGCTTGGGATGATACTTCATGGAGAAATAATAATGCGGCCTCTAAGTATGGTATTTGGAGAGGTGGCGGCAGTCGTTATCTTCATACAAGACCTGATACAGGAAACTGTGATTGGACAAATACTGGCGGACCTACTTGTTTATATGAAAGCACAAGTACTAACCCTAACTCTGATTCATTGAGAGCTTACTACAATGAAACAAGATGGATGAGACCAGATCTAGAAAGAAATAATTTATTTGTATTTATCAACAAAGAGCTTGATTCTGGTATAGAAGCTTATAGTGAAATAGGTTTATACAACTCAGTTGCTCATCAACAGTTATATGGTGGTACCACTCTTGGTGCTGGTGGTTGTGGTAGAACAGGTACATGTACTCAACCATACCTTGTCCCATTATCAAACTATTGGTTAAACCAAATAGTAGATGCAGATGGAAATAAACTTGTTGATAGTTCACAAGTAAGTAACGGTCTAGGTTTATACAAATCAAGACATAGATTTGATACTCCGAGGGGTTATTTCTCTCACAGAACTACAATCAGACTTCTTCAAGGTTTTAGAGGAATGACAGATAGTGGTTGGGATTGGGATACAGCTTTAATAGTATCTAATGCGAAATCTAAGCAAGATAACTACGGAAGACAATCTATGACATTGCTTGAACAAGCTTTAGCTCTCTCAACACCAGATGCATATAACCCATTCTGTGGAGGAAATTGCTCAGATGAAAGTCCATTTACAATTAATATTGTTAGAGGAAACACTACACAGCTTTATATGTGGGATTTCAAAATGTCTAACGGAAACATTTATGAAATGCCAGCTGGTCCAGTTGGAATGTTAATTGGTACTGAATTCAGAAAAGAGAGATATACTGATGACAGAGATCCAAGAATTAATGGAACAATTAGATATACTGTTCCTGTAGGTCCAAGAGCTGGACTTACTTTCCCATTAATTTCTGATATTGTGAATTCAAGTGCTACTCCTGATTCACAAGGATCAAGAACAACAGCTTCTCTTTTCACAGAATTCCAGATTCCACTTACAGAAAATATTGACATGCAGTACGCTGTTAGAGCAGAGGATTCAAATGACTATGGAAGTACTGTTGTAAGAAAATTAGCTTTAGGTTGGCAAATTGTTGATCAGGTTAAGTTCAGATATTCTACAAACGAAACATTTAGAGCACCTGCAATGATTTTGGTCAATGAAGGTTTCTTAGGTAGAAGTACCTCAACTAACGACGCTTTACTGCAATATGCTGCAGGCGAAGATCAAGATAATTATTCTATGCAAAGAATTACTGAAGGTAACAAAGGTCTTACTCCTGAAGAAGGTGAAAACGAATCTATTGGTTTTGTTTTAGAACCAGTAGACGGTCTTGTTATCACAATGGATAAGTGGTCTATTGAAACTACTGACACCATAGGTATCTTTGGTATGACGAATGCTATCTTGCTTGATACATTAATAAGAGCTGAGGGTGGACCAACTGAATGTGTTGGTAATCCAAATGTTAAGAGAACAGCATATGCTGGATACGATTTTGCATGGCCTTCATCATTATGTCCAGCAGGTGAAGTTATGAGTGTTAACGACTACTATGTCAACACTGATACTAGAACAATTGAAGGTAAAGACACTAGTGTTATGTATAACGTAGATACTGATTTCGGTGACTTTGGATTTAAAGTTATGCATGTTCATTACGATACTTTCAATCAAGCAGCTGGTGGCGATGCTAGAAGATTGAGTGATGCTGCTAACGGAATTCTTTCAGGTTTAGCATCAGTTAGAGGAATCGATAATCTATTAAATCTTAATGGTCGTATAGACGATAAATATACAATGAAGATGTCATATAGAAATGGTCCTTATGAAGTTCTTGTATCAGGAACACAATGGGGTTCATTCTTTGAATCAGCTCATACTGAAACTATTGATGGTGTCAGACAAATGTGGCCGGTTGATGAAATGACAGTCTTTAATGTTACTTTAGGATACAAATTTAAAAATGATCTTAGAGTTAGATTACAAGTTAAGAACATAGAAGACGAGAGAGCTCCACTTGCCGATGAAACATTCGGTATGTATTGGGGTGACCTTCATACTGACTTTGGACGAAATTATAATGTCGAATTTTATAAGAAGTTCTAAGATCTAATAATCTTAAAAAGGGAGTCTTTGACTCCCTTTTTTATATGTAAACAAAATGATAGAGTTTATTAATGTTTAGCAACAATAACGGTTTTTATATTGGCATAGGTGTTTTTTTAATTGTCCTTTTTATGGGTTTTTTCAATATTATTCCCGAAAGCTTATCTTCGCTAGATGGAAAAAGTTTTAATATCAAAGAAAAGGTTTTTTACGTAAATAGTCAATCTGCGTGGTTTGTCCTAGCAATATTATTATTAATGGCAATATGGTGGGCAACAGAAGCAATACCAGTAGCCGTTACAGCATTAATACCATTAGCATTATTTCCAATTTTAGATATCACATCATTTCAAGAGAGCGCTGCGCCTTTTGCAGATAAAAATATTTATTTATTTTTGGGTGGATTTATCCTAGCTCTAGGAATTGAGAGTTCTGGCTTACATAAAAGAATGGCGCTAAAGATGATAATCACTATGGGAACTAATGGAGCTGCTTTAGTTGGTAGTTTTATGTTAGTAGCAGCTCTGCTAAGTATGTTTGTCATGAATACATCTACGACCCTTATGCTACTTCCTATTGGTTTAGCTGTATGTACTGTAGTAGCAGAAACTATTCCAAACATTTCTGACCAACAACAACGACATTTTGACACTGCATTGATGCTAGGTATTGCATATGCTGCAACTATTGGAGGTATGTCAACTATTATTGGAACTGCACCAAATATTGTTTTTGTTCAATTCATGAATAATCAATTTGGAATAGATATAAGTTTTTTTGATTGGATGAAAATTGGTGTTCCAGTTGCTTCAGTTATGTTATTTTTTGCGTGGATTATTCTTACAAAATATACATTTCCTACATCTTTCTCACTATCAAGTGATACAAAAATAAAACTCAATGGAATGTATGAGGAATTAGGACCTTTAACAAAAGATGAAATAAAGGTTTCTATATTGTTTTTCCTTGCAATAGCATTCTGGATCACAAGCAAAGCAATTAGAGAAAATTTAGGAATCGAGCTCCAAGATGCGGGTGTTGCAATAATTGCTGCAATTTTATTGTTCATGATTCCATCATCAAAAAATAATAAGAGCTTGCTGCAATGGGAAGCAACTACGAAATTACCTTGGGGTTTATTATTATTGTTTGGTGGAGGCTTATCACTTGGTGCTCAAGTATCACAAACTGGTCTTGGGCTTTGGATAGGTGAGGGCTTAACTATTCTAGAAAACGTACCATCAATAATATTAATACTTGCCGTTGCATCTATGATTATCTTTCTAACTGAAATGACTAGTAACGTAGCTACAACTGCAACTTTTTTACCAGTATTTTCCGCCGTTGCTATTGCAATTGGTATTGTTCCAGTAGCATTAACCATCCCGGTTTGTCTTGCTGCTAGTTGTGCTTTTATGCTGCCTGTTGCTACTCCACCAAATGCAATAGTTTATGGTTCAGGTAAATTTACCATTCCTACGATGATGCGTGCAGGTTTTGCTTTAAATATTGTAGGTATTTTTGTTGTAACTTTATTTGCTTACTTTTTAGCTCCATTAATTTTCTGATGAAAAAATTACTTATAACAATTTTATTTATCTCCCATTTGAGTGGAACAGATTATATTGATTATTTGCATCCCTTCCATCCAACAACCTCATCAAATGGAATGGTGGTTAGTCAGAGCGCTCTTTCCTCAAATATTGGCACACAAATTTTAGACATGGGTGGAAATGCGGTTGATGCCGCAGTTGCAGTTGGATTTTCATTAGCTACTACATTACCAAGAGCTGGGAATCTTGGGGGAGGTGGCTTTATGCTAGTCTATATAAAAGATAAAAACGAAATTTTCTATATAGATTATCGAAGTAAGTCTCCAAGAAATTCCTCTATTGAAAAACTACTTGGCGTAAAAAAAATACCTGAAAGAAATTCAAAATTATGGGAGAGGGTTGATTACACCTACTTAGCTTCAGGTGTTCCAGGTACCGTTTATGGGTTATTGGAAGCGCATAAGAATTTTGGAGTGTTAACACTTGAACAAATTATGAAACCTGTCATAGAACAGGCTGAAAATGGAATTGTTGTTTCAAGTGATTTAAATTATGTCATTGATGTAACACCTCAGTTAAGGAGTGACGCTGAATCATTCTCAATATTTTTTGATAAAGGTGAGCCTTTAAAAGAATTCTCAATTATGAAAAGGCCTGACTTAGCAAATACATTTAAAGAAATATCTAAACATGGCGCCAAAGGTTTTTATGAGGGTATTGTTGCTGACAAAATTGTTGAAGCAATGGAAAAAAATGGTGGCTTAATTACTCATGATGATCTCAAGAACTACAAATCATTTTTTAGAATGCCTATTGCATTAAATTATAAAGGTCACATGGTTTATTCAGCTGGACCTCCATCTGGTGGAGGAATTACTTTACTCACAGCTTTAGGTGTATTGAATAATATCGATATTAAAAAATATAAAAGCGATTCCACAAAGGCATATCATTTTCTTGCGGAAGCCCTTCGGAGAGGCCACAATAATAGATCTCATTTTGTTGGAGATCCTGAATACTTTGATGTTCCAGTTTCTAAACTGCTTTCTTCAAAAAGAATCAAAGAGCTTAGTAGTTCAATTGACTCAAACAAAGCAAGCTCAATTGAAGAAGTTATTCCTTTCAAACCAAGAATTAACAGTAAAGATACTACTCACTATTCCATAGTAGATAAGAATGGAAATGCAGTTTCAAATACATACACACTAGGACTTTCTTTTGGTTCAGGGGTTACTATCCCTGGAACGGGTATCTTAATGAATAGTCAAATGAATAATTTTGCATATAGATATGGAGATAAGAACGACATTAGCAGAGGAGCAAGTCCTGGAAATAGATTTGAGCCAGGTAAAAAGCCAATGAGTACTATGGCTCCTACGATCATTTTTGATGAAAACAATGAATTATTTCTTATTACTGGATCACCTGGTGGTTCAGATATTCCAGCTG
>Ga0207985_1000353_pt1 | contig 12737 bp, 9 predicted proteins | sample ETNtaG_3_FD_185761 | JGI IMG/M metagenome (GOLD analysis project Ga0207985, IMG submission 185761) | Marine microbial and viral communities from oxygen minimum zone, Eastern Pacific Ocean - ETNP201302SV84 (SPAdes) (version 2) | ecosystem: Environmental > Aquatic > Marine > Unclassified ...
GAGCATTAATTTTTTTTTGCGTTTTTTCGGTCATAGCAAAAATTCTTTTACTAGGTTGGTTCCAACGATTATTGATTTCTGGAAAAATTATATTTCTTAGAAAATTTCTATCAAATGAATTGTTGTTATTTGAGTCATCCTCAATAAATTTTAATTTATTTTTTTTAACATAATTCAGGCAATCTTTTTTGTTAAAACTTAATAGAGGTCTTATTATTTGAGCATGAAAAAACTTTCGATAAGTTTTAAGTCCTTGCAAGCCATCAATGCCTGTCCCTCTAAATAATCGCAAAAAAATAGTTTCTGCAACGTCATCACAATGATGAGCTAAAAGCAGCTGACCCTCTGGTTGCAGGATCTGTTTATAACAATTGAATCTTTGTTGTCTAGATTGCGACTCTAAGCTGGATTTATTTTTATCAATGTTGACAGAAAAAGTTTTTAAAGGAATCTTGAGATCTTTACATATAACTTGGCAATGCTTTGCCCATACATCAGAATGAGCAGAAAGATTATGATTGACATGAACAGCACTAAGGTTCGAAATTTTTTTCTGCTCAAAAAGTTCGAAGCATAAATGTAAAAGAGCAGTTGAATCAATACCTCCACTAAAACCAACGATAATTTGCTGATTTGGGTTAATAAACTCTTGGATATCTTCTGATTTAAGCAACCTATTTTCCAATTGAGGTCAATCTTTGGTATCTTTTTTCTAATATATCCTTAATATTCATTTTATTGAGATTTAAAAGATTCTTTAATAAAGATGTTTTTATTGCAAGAGCAGTTTCAGTATGATTTGAATGTGCCCCACCAATAGGTTCTGAGATAATTTCATCAATAAGTTTTAAATCGTGTAAATCTTGGGAGCAAAGTTTCATTGCATTTGCAGCTTCTTTTGACATGTCAGAAGATCTCCAAACTATAGATGCGCATGCTTCAGGAGAAGCAACTGAATACACAGAGTTTTCAAGCATAGCTGAATAATCAGAGATGCCAATTGCAAGTGCTCCTCCTGATCCACCTTCACCAGTTACAACAGACAGTAATCTAGTTTCAATATCTGACATTATTGCAAGATTTGTGGCAATGGCCTCACTCTGACCCCTTTCCTCCCCTTCAATACCTGGATAAGCCCCAGAAGTATCAATGAAGGTAACAATGGGAATTTCAAATTTTTCAGCAAGTAACATAAGTCTTTTAGCTTTTCTGTAACCTTCAGGTTGAGGCATACCAAAATTTCTTTTGAGTTTTTCTTGAGTGCCCCTCCCTTTCTCATGACCAATTATCATAACCGGTATATTTTCTAAAGTTGCCAGCCCACCAATAATAGAGGGGTCATCTCCAAAGTTTCTATCACCATGTAATTCATCAAATTCATCAAAAATTAATTTAATAAAATCTGATGTATGGGGTCTCTCTGGGTGTCTGGCAACCATAACCTTTTCCCATGAAGAAAGATTTGAATAGAGTTTTTTTTCTTTCTCTTGATATTTTTTGGAAAGCAGGTCAATTTGTGCTTGCAAGTCTGGATTCTCTTTCGATACGATTTCTAATGCTTGAATTTGCTTATAAATCTCTTCAAGCGGTCTTTCAAAATCTAAAAAATATTTATCCATATTATTTTATTAAAATGTTTTCTTCTCCAAATAACTCCTTGATATAGGATAGGGAATTTGGAGATATATTTATCTTAAATTTATCATCTAGTCTAATTGAGGTCTCAACATTTTCATTTTTAATTTGTAACTTAATATGAGAAGTGCCATTAACCCAAAAATTGTTATCAATTGATGATAGTTTCTCCTGCACAAATGCTAATCCATTAGGTGAAGAATCACAAAGAATATAAATATTTTTTGAATTTTTAGAAAATGCTTCTTGTGGAGTATTAATGTCTCGCACTCTCATTGAAAACATTGTTCTTCCAAAATCTTTTGTCTTTTTCTCATCAATCAAGATATTTCCAGAAAAAACTAAGACCTGCCCCTTCTTGAATAAATCTCTCTTACTTTGATAAATATCTTTGTGAACAATCCCATTTACCTGATTTACATCAAGATGATTTTGTAATGAATCATCAAAATTAATATATACCGAATCTGTGTCCCTAAATTTCGGAAACCAAATATCATCAATATGTCCAAGTATTGCAGCTTTTTTAGTATCTGGTTGTAAATCATTAATGGTGTGTGTTTCGAGGCATGAAAAATCATTTCTATAATAATCTTCTACTGGATGACCAGTCATGAAAAAACCAATTGCTTCTTTTTCATACATAAGTTTTTGAAGTTTATTTAACTCCTTCACATCATCAAAATTTGCATAGGGATCATTTGCTTGGTCAAAGTCTTCAAATAATGATTCTTGAACTCCATAACTTGCTGAAGAATCTTTAGCTTCTGAAAGAATATCTTGAATGCACTCTATGGCAACTGCTCGCGAAGAGCAAATATTATCGAATACTCCAGCTTTTGCCATTGAATCTAGTGATCTTTTGCCGCCCAATCTTGTATCTACCTTCTTTGAAAAATCTAGTAAATCATGAAATTTTGTGGTTGATCCAATATGTTCCATTTCAATAGCAAAAGAATCTGCAACACCTTTTAAAGATTTCAATCCATATGCTATCTCATTGTCATCAATTACCGTGAAGTTCTCATAGCTTAAGTTAATGTCAGGTTTTAAAATCTTAATATCAAAATCTCTGCAATCTTTGATCAATTCTTTTATTCTATCTGTGTCACTTGCATTAGAAGCAAGCACAGCTGCCATATAATAAGCAGGAAAATAGGTCTTTAGATAAGCCGTTTGATACGATAATAATGCGTAAGCAGTAGAATGCGATTTATTAAATCCATATTCGGCAAACGATTGGATTTTTGAGAAAATATCTTTTGCTAAATACTCATTTATTTTGTTTCTTTTACACCCCTCAATAAACTCTTGTTCCTGCGAAGTCATTATTTTTTCATCTTTCTTACCAATTGCTTTTCTTAACAAATCAGCTTGTCCAAGAGAATATTTAGCAAGCACTCTTGCTGTTTCCATTACTTGCTCTTGATATAAAAGCTCCCCAAAAGTCTCTTTTAAGATAGGCTCCAAAAGTTTATGAGGGAAATTAAAAGCCTCTCCTTTTTTTCTGCGTGCAAATTTTTCATGGACCTTGTGTTTTAATGCTCCTGGTCTAACAAGTGCTTGTAATGCAATTACTTCTTCAAATGATGAAGGTCTGAGCTGTCTGATAATTTCTTTCATTTGTGAAGATTCAAGTTGAAACACTGCAGTAGTTTTACCAGATGATATGAGTTCAAAGACTTTTGGATCATTTAGTGGGATGTCATCTATACTTAACTGCTCCATATTTTTTTCTGCAAGCATGTTGTTTATGGATTTAAGTGCTTTATCAATGACTGTAAGCGTCCTTAAACCTAGAAAATCAAACTTGATTAATCCAATTTTCTCCGCATCGTCTTTATCAAATTGTGTCATAGATGATTTTGAGTTTGGATCGTAATAAATAGGTGAATAATCAGAAATATTTCCTGGAGCAATCACGATACCTCCAGCATGTTTACCTACATTTCTGACTACCCCCTCAAGTTCATGGCATAAATCAAAAATATCTTTAACGTCTTGTGATCTATTAATTTCATCTACTAATAGTGGTTGTTGCTTTTTTGCCTGCGCCAAAGTCATTCCTGGATCAGAAGGGACGAGATCGGCAAGTCTTTTTGCAAGATTTAATGATCTATCAGTTACACGAGCAACATCCCAAATAACTCCTCTGGCACCCATGGTTCCAAATGTCACAATCTGCGTCACTGCTTCAGAACCATACTTTTCAGTAACATAATTAATAACTTCTGATCTTTTTTCCATGCAAAAATCAATATCAAAATCAGGCATTGAAATTCTTTCAGGGTTTAAAAATCTTTCAAATACAAGACCATATTTAATTGGATCAATGGCAGTTATGCCCAGTGCAAAGGCAACTAATGATCCAGCACCAGAACCTCTACCAGGACCAACAGGTATTTCATTATCTTTTGCCCATTGAATAAAGTCATAAACGATTAAGAAATAGCTTGAAAAACCCATAGTACTTATTTGCTCTAATTCATAATTAATTCGAGTCGAATAGGTATCTTTATCCTCAATTATTTTTTTTGAAAGAAAATTACTCAGACCTTTTTCAACAGTCTCTCTAAGCAAAGAGTCATAATCATGTTTTTTGGGTACAGGATAATTTGGTAGCAAATACCCTTTTGGATTTAAGTTAACATTGCATTGTTTTGCAATTTCCAGGGAATTTGAGAGAGCTTCCGGAAATTGTTCAAATATTTCATGCATTTCCTTTGCTGATTTAAAATATTGTTCTTGCTTATAAGGATTTTCTCTGGATGAATCATTTAATATCTGCCCAGTATTAATGCAAACTTTTGCATCATGTGCCTCATAGTCAGATTTCTTCAAAAACAAAACATCATTCGTTGCAACCACTGGAATTCCCTTATGTGAAGACACAGAGAAAATGAAGTCTGCAACATCCTTCTCCCCTTGATGATTGATATTTTGTATTTCAAAATTAAAATTATCACCAAAATATTTTAGATAGTTTTCCACTTTCTTTTTAGCTAAACTAAATTGATTTTGACTGATTAAAGAAAAAATATCGCTCCCATTTGCACCTGAAAAAATAAAAATATTATTTTTAAAATCACATAATTCAGAAAAAGTAATACATGGCACATTTTCAATTAAGTTAGCACTTGATTTTGATATTAAGTGCATCAAGTTTTTTTGACCATCTTTATTTTTAGCAAGGCAAAGAATTTCATAAATCTTACTAGAATCGTTATCAAAGATTTTTAAAACCGTTCCTGAAATCGGTTTCACACCTTTTTTTTCGCACTCAGAGAAAAACTTTACTGCACCAAACATATTGCTTTGATCGGTTAGTGCTAGCATAGGCATCGATTGTTTTGCTGCTTCAGCAGCAAGCTTTTTTGGGGAGGGTAATCCTTTAAAAATACTGTATTCTGAGGATACTCTCAAATGAACAAAATCATTCACCTCTTAAAACTCCTTTGAAACTTTTTCGGTGGAATTCACAAATACCATGATGCTTGATTGCTTCATAGTGTTGTTTGGTGGGATAACCCTTATGCTTCTCAAAAGAATAATGTGGAAACTTTGCTGCTAAGTCTTGCATAATTTTGTCTCTATATACTTTGGCTATAATTGATGCCGCACTAATTGATGTTATCAAATTATCACCACCTACAATAGCTTCTATGGGCAGATTGGTTTCAAACACTTGATTGCCATCAACTAAGATTTTTTTTGGTTGCACAGATAAGTTTTTTACTGCCCGTTGCATTGCTAAAAATGTTGCGTTTTGAATATTAAATTCATCAATTTCGTCATTTGAACTCAATCCAAAAGAATAAATTGAGTTAATCTTAATCAGTTCTGATAGCTCATTTCTTTTTTTTTCAGAAAGCTTTTTAGAATCTTTTATGCCTTCAATATTTGCTTGTAAAATTACAGCAGCTGCAACCACAGGTCCTGCGATACAACCTCTGCCAACTTCGTCTACCCCTGCAATCATAGTTTTAAAAATAAATTTCTTTTAAGTCTATCAAAGGCATATCATTTCCAAATATTTCCCGAAATGTTTCATGGAGTCCATTGCCATAGGTTGAATACAAAATTTCGTTATAATAATCTTCATAGTTGGAATGATTATCTAATAAAGAAGATACAGCTTTTGAAATAGTGGATGGATTGCAATCTTTTTGTATAAGTTCGGGGAAAACTTTTTTATTTGTCATTAAATTTGGAAGTCCAATGTGATCAACTGTGATCATTCGTGACAAAATTTGGTAGTTGATAAAATTGGTTTTGTAACATATTACTGGCCATGCACCATATAAAACTGATTCAAGTGTCGCTGTTCCTGAAGTTACAACAGAAACTTTCGATGAAAGGAGCATTTCTTTCATTTTACCGAGTCTTACAGAAACCGGTAATTTATGATTTTCAATCATTGCAATAATCATAGTTTTGATTTTTTCACTAGCTGCAGGAATTACAAAAGTTGCTTTTGAATGCTCTGCATAAAAGTCTTTCATGAAATTAATGTATGTTGGCATCATTTGTTTTATTTCAGAGATTCTGCTGCCAGGAACCAAAGCAATCAAATTCTCTTTTTTTGAGGAAGATAATTCACTATATTCTGGAACATTAGCCTCCCAAATGCGTTGAGTAGAAACAAGGGGGTGTCCCATATGAATATTGGGTATGCAATATTCATCAAAAAACCTACTCTCAAAACCAAAAAGACAAGCAACAAGATCAATATTTTTTCTTATATCTTTAATCCTGCTTTTGCGCCATGCCCAAACAGAAGGGCTTACAAATTGAATATTTTTAATTTTTGTACTTCGAAGATTCTTGTGTATACCCATATTAAAATCAGGGAAATCTATTCCAAAAAAATAATCGATCTCATTTTCAATAAAAAAGTCTGAAATTTTCTTTCTCAGCTTAAGTAACCTTCTGAGTTTTATCAGTGGCTCTACCAAGCCCATAACTTGTAATTCATCGAAAGGTATAATAGATTTGAAACCAGCATTTTCCATTGCTGGCCCACCAACTCCAACAATTTCAAGATTAGAATATTCTTTTAATTGATTGATTAACTTAGCGCCTATCTTGTCACCAGAGTGCTCTCCGGCAAGCATGCCAATCTTAATGATTTTTTTAGTTGACACTTATCTCAAAATACCTCTTTTTGAGGACTTTATTGAGTTAAGAAATGTATTTAATTCATTATTGCTGGAAAGATCCATGGCCTCAATTGCTTTAATTGCTTCTTCGATAGATAGACTCTTTCTATAGACTAACCTGTAAGCATCTTTGAGTTTTTGAATAGTATCTTTAGAAATTCCACCCCTATCCATACCAATTGTATTCAACCCAACCACTCTAGCAGGGTTTGAAGCAACTTTTACAAATGCAGGAACATCCATAGTAATAGAAGAATTCATTCCGGCAAAAGAATAATCACCCATCTGGCAAAACTGGTGAATTGTCGTTAGAGCACCTATGGTAACTTTGTTGCCAACATACACGTGACCGGCAATTCCAGAGTTATTAGCAAAGACATTATAATCACCTACTTCACAGTCGTGAGCAACATGAGCATAAGCCATGAGAAGGTTATTATCACCTATTTTGGTAAGCCCTTTATCCTGAATAGTGCCTCGATGGACAGTCACTCCCTCTCTAAAAATATTATTGGACCCTATGATTAACTCTGTTCTTTCATCCTTATATTTTTTATCTGGAGTGTCCTCTCCAATTGTACAAAATTGAAAAAAAATATTATGAGGACCGATTTTTGAAGGTCCCTTTACAACAACATGAGACTTTAAAACGGTTCCTGCTTCAATTTCAACATCTGCTCCAATTGTACAAAAAGGGCCAATTTCAACTGAATGATGAATTTTTGCTGAAGAATCAATTATTGAACTGGAATGAATTGGCACTATTTCTCCCGATCTGCGCAAAAAATTGAGGCCGAACAGACTTCTTTGTTATTCACTTCAGCTCGGCAATCAAATTTCCAAATACCATTTTTTGAGTTAATAACTTTACTGAATAAATGTACTTCATCACCTGGTACAAGTCTTTTTCTGAATCTTACTTTATCTACTCCTGCCAAGACATAAATTGATCCTTCTTCTGGTGTTTTGTCCATTGATACAAAACCTAAGATTCCAGAAACTTGACCCAAAGCCTCGATAATAATTACTCCAGGAAATATTGGATTGTTGGGAAAATGCCCTTGAAGAAAGTATTCGTCTTCACTGATAAATTTTTTAGCATGAATATCAGAATTTTTATTGATGTTAATAACCTCATCAACAAACAAAAAAGGTTCTCTGTGTGGCAAATATTTTTTAATTTCATCTTTAGAAATAATCATTTACTCTTCCCTTTTCTTTATAAAAATTGAGGATTTTACCCATTTTTTCTTTTCTTGAGCAGGCATTATGCCTATATATTCACCTGATTGATTAATATCCTTCGTGATTAAAGTATGAGCTCCTACTGTAACATCATCACATATAGATAAATGTCCTAAGACACCTGATAGTCCACCCATCCTAAAATTATTACCAATCTTAGTTGAACCTGCAATAGCACAACTCGCAGCAATGGCAGAATTTTCTCCGATAACCACATTATGAGCAATGTGAATAAGATTATCCAATTTAACACCATCATGGATAATAGTATTTTCTAGAGCTCCCCTATCAATACAGCATGAAGCCCCAATTTCTACATTATTACCAATAAGTAATTTACCTAATTGATGAATTTTTTCATAATTTTTTTCATTGGGTGCAAAACCAAAACCATCTGAACCTAAAACTGTATTAGAAAAAATATTACAATTCTTTCCAATCTCAACATCTTGGAAGATTGTTGTATTTGGATGAATGATGGTATTGTCATCAATCTTGCAATTGGCACCAATGAATGTATTTGGACCAACAGTAACATTTGAGCCAATGGATGCGGTTTGGTGAATATAAATACCAGAACTATTTGGAGTATTTGGATAATCTTTTATTTCATATGAGATGTTGTCTGAAAATAGCTTTGATACAAGAGCATATGCCAAATAAGCATCTTTACAGAGTATGAGTGTTTTATCTGTTTCGAGATTAATTTCTTTATCGATCAGGATTACAGATGCAGCTGATGATGATAAATACTTTTCATACTTAGGATGTGATAAAAAACAGATGCTATTTTTATTTGCTTCTTCTAGTGACGACAGTTCAGAGATTTCAATAGAAGGGTCACCTATGACCTTTCCACCAACTAGATCAGCAATAAATTTAGATGTGAAACTTTTTATGTTTTGAGGCACTAATTAGAATCTGAATTACCCTCTGAGGTTGAAGCAGCTACATCTAACATAGAAGTTACATCATCAGTAATAACCAATGACTCTCTGGCATATAAAACTGGATTTTCTGATCCTAAAAGTATTTCAATTTGTTTAGCTTCAATAAGTTCTGCAAGGATCTTTCTTAAAGCAGGGTCAAGTTGCCTAGTTACCACTTCAACGGTTTCTGTTTGTTTTGCTTGGATCTTTCCAAGAATAAATTCTAGATCTGTTGTCTTCTCCTGGACATCTCTTTGTAATGAATTAACCTCCTCAGGTGATAAGGTTTCGCCGTCTTTTTGAAGTTTCTCAACAAGAGACTGTCTATCAGATTGTAATTGTTGAGCTTGCTCAACCATAGAAGAGTATTCAGACTCTTCTTCGAGGGCTTTAAACGCATCCTGAGCAACCTGAGTTGATAATACAGCTGCACGCATATCAATTACTGCAATGTTTTGAGAGTAAATTGCTAAAGTTGAAAAACCAACAATAACAAAGAAAATATTTTTAACTGTATACTTCATTTTGAACCCCTTAGTTAGAGTGTATATTCTATATTAAATTTCAAAAAATACCCAAAAAAAATTAGAACACCGTACCAATAGTAAACGAAAACTGCTCAGTCCTCTCAAATCTATCTGCATTATATGGTTTAGAAATTGCGAAACTCATTGGGCCAAAACCAGTAATCCAAGTTAAGCCTACACCAACTGAATAACGTAATTCTTCAAATGAGGGTTTATAACAACTGACTTGATAGTCTCTGCATTCCATTGCAAAAACATTTCCAAAATCAAAAAAGAATGCGGTTCTCATCGATCTTTGATCCTCAACCATGGGAAGTTTGAAAATAAGTTGGAGGCTTCCTTCAATTTTTACATCACCACCTATGGGATCATCCCTCTGCCTTAATAAATATGGATTGTAAGCAGGAAAGTCTGGTACACCATCAAAATCTGTATCGACAAGGGGTGCACAAGTATCTGTATCCGAATCATATTCATAACATGGTGAAGGAGTAGCTCTTGGACCTAAAGTATTTGACTCAAAACCTCTTAAAGATCTTGGACCTCCAGCATAAAAATGCTGGAAGAATGGGACAATTTCTGTATCACCATAAGGAGCAACATATCCAAACTCACCCTGAAATCCAAAAACTAAATCCCAAAAACCCAGAGGTTCATAGAATTTCTGTCTAACATTTATTTTATAGTAATTTATGTCACTGAAAGGCAAGGTCGACAGTAGCAGTATATCCGTTGATGCTCCATCAGTTGGGAACATCCCTCTATTTAAGGTCATTCTTGACCACACAACTTGCGCAGAAAATGTTGAAAATATATCCCCTTCTTGATTTAAAAAATCGATAATATCTCTAACAGGTAATGTACCGGGATCTATGTCGGTTTTATCATAGGTAAGGTTTAGCCCGATCCTTTGAGTGTCAGAAATGGGATAACCGAATTGCAGACCTAAACCTTGAGAGTTACTCAAGTAATTAGCAACATTAAATTCACCATAATCAGTTTTTCGATAATAAATGCTGTAACCCCGGCTAACACCATCGATGGTGAAATAAGGATTATAGTAAGATAAATTGTAATTCTCCTGATAAATACTTTTATTTATTGCAATTCCAACTTGATTCCCAGAGCCCAAGAAATTCCTCTCTTGTAAATTAAATCCAAGCATGAGACCAAAATCACTATATCCCACATTTCCACCGATGTTTCCAGTAGTTTCCTCTTCAACGGAGTAGCGAACATCAATCTCATCATCAGTGCCAGGCACTGGAATAGTTTCAACATTAACTTCTTTAAAATAACCCAGTCTTTCTAATCTGACTCTTGATTGTTCAATTAAATCATCAGAAGCCCATGCCCCTTCAAATTGTCGCATTTCACGTCTTAACACCTCATCTTGTGTTATTTCATTTCCCTCAAAGATAATCTTTCTAGCATAAGTCCTCTTTCCAGGATCAACTATAAACTTTAGATCAACCAATAAACTGTTATCATCAATCGAGGGTTGTCCTTTTACACTTGCAAAAGCATATCCTTCATTTCCAAGAAAACTTGTGAAAACTTCTTCAATCTGTGTAATCTGTGCTTGAGAGTAGGTTAAATCTTTCTGAGAGTTTACAATTGGATCTACTATATTTGGATCCAAAGGCATGTCTCCAATAACCTCAACCTTATCAATTGTATATTTTTCTCCCTCAGAAATTATAAATGAGATGTAAATGCTCTCCCTATCCCTTGAAATACTTACTTGATTTGATTCCAAGGAAAATTTGAGAAATCCCCTATCGAGATAAAAAGATTCAAGATTTTCAATGTCACCTTGTAATTTTTCTCTTGCATATTGATTGTCGTTAGATAAAAAAGATAACCAACTGCCTTCACTTAATTCCATAACATCTTTCAATTCATCATCTGAAAAAACTTTATTGCCTAAAATTGAGATGCCAGCAATTTTGGCGCTATCCCCTTCATCAATAACTATGTCTAAAGCAATTCTATTTCTTTCTCGTTTTATTTCATTAATTTCAACTCCTGCTCCATATCTTCCCTGTGATGAATAGGATCGGATAAGTTCTGCTCTCATCTTTTCTAAAGTCGATCTTTTGTAAACCTGGCCCTCTGTGATGCCAATATTTGTAAAACTTTCAAGTAATTGTTCAGTTTTCAAAGCCTGGTTACCAGAAATATTTATTGAAGCTATTGATGGTCTTTCAGTTACAGTAATAATTAAGCTTCTGCCATCTCTACCTACTTGGATGTCATCAAATTGCTCTGTAGCAAAAAGTGCTTTTGAAATATCAATGACTTTTCTTTGATCAATCTTGTCTCCAACTGAGATAGGGATTGTATTAAAAATACTGCCAGTAGAAACTCTCTGCAGGCCTGCTATGCGAATGTCATTAACAATAAAATCATCAAAAGATAATAAGTTTAAAGAAAAGAAAACACATAATAGAATTTTTGAGATATTTAAAGGTTTCAACTCAGCCACCGAGAAATATCATTAAAAACTGCAAAAACTATTATTAACAGGAGTAAAATGCCTCCAACATTATAGGCAAATGCTTCAATTCTTTCAGGCAACGGTTTACCGACAACTGCCTCATACGCAAGCATCGTCAAATGACCACCATCCAGCACTGGAATAGGTAAAAGATTCAATACTCCCAAACTTATACTCAAAATTGCCATTAAATATAAGAAAGGTAAAACTCCCGCACTTGCAGCCTCACCTGACATCTTAGCAATGCCAACTGGACCACTTAAATTATCAGTTCCCATGTTGCCAGAAATCATTTTGCCAATGAACAACAAAGTTTTGATACTAAGGTTATATGTATCATGAACAGCCTTAGCAAAAGAATTGGTGAAAGATCTCGAAAAATAAGCAGAAACTCCTATCTTATCTATCAATTTACCATTTTCATCATACTCCAATGATAATTCAGAAGAATATAATGTGTTATTTCTTATATAAGAAATCATCAACTTATCTTTATTTGAACTTTCGATAAGTTGGGATATTTGTGAAAAATGAAAAACTTTCTTCCCATCAATTGAAACAATTTCGTCGCCCTCAGTTAGTCCAGAAACAAAAGCAGGTTTGCCTTGTTCAACTCTCCCAACAACAGGAGATATCTGAATATCTAAATTAAATGGTAAATATTTCTCTGGTGTTTCCTGTTCCTCCGGAGTTGATAAAAAATCAATAACATTAAAGGAAGAAACATAAACTTCCTTTGTTT
>Ga0207985_1000361_pt1 | contig 12574 bp, 11 predicted proteins | sample ETNtaG_3_FD_185761 | JGI IMG/M metagenome (GOLD analysis project Ga0207985, IMG submission 185761) | Marine microbial and viral communities from oxygen minimum zone, Eastern Pacific Ocean - ETNP201302SV84 (SPAdes) (version 2) | ecosystem: Environmental > Aquatic > Marine > Unclassified ...
GTAAGGAGCAGGGGTGGAGTTAAAAATAATAGATGAACTAATTGGCGGAATGCCTTCTTGGACTGAAGAAGCAAATTGTAAAGGGGCAGACGCAGATCTATTTTTCCCTGAAAGAGGAGCATCCACAAGAAAAGCAAAAGCAATATGCAGAGCTTGTACAGTGCAAGATGAATGCCTTGAATATGCTGTTGAACAATCAGAAAAGTTCGGCATATGGGGAGGGCTTTCAGAAAGAGAAAGAAGACGCATCAAAAGACAGCGTGCAGCTGAATTTGATGTTAGAGATGTAGGTTAAATACCAAAACTTTCCGAATATTCGCTAAAATCTCTTTCAACACCTATTTCGTCACTCTTTATTATTTCTGTGATTACGTTTTCTTCATTTGTAATGAATGTATATCTTAAAGATATGCCTGCACCATCATGAAAACATCCAAATTTTTTAGCGGCTTCACCATGCGGCCAGAAATCAGATAAAATAGGAAACTCAATATTGTAATGTTCAGCCCATGCTCTATTTGTAGGGCTCGCACCTACCGTTACTAGCACTGTATTTGTATCTTCTTTCATGAAAGATTCTTGATAATCTCTCAATTCACAAATTTCTTTATCACAAACACTGCTAAATGGGAATGGCATAAAGACAAACATTGTTTTTTGACCCAAGAAATCTTTGTCGCTGTATTTCGTTTTATCATGGTTATATAATTCAAATTCAGGTATCTGATCTCCAATATTTAATGACATGTGTAATATCCTTTCTTGATAAATCAATATTAGCGAATTTAAATTTAAATAGGAGGTAAGGAAGTTCTAGCTGACCATGAAATTGGGTCTTCAATTTCTGATGATGAAGGAATAAGATCGATATTTGACAATATGTCTAAAGTTGAATATTGACTTTCACTTTCGATTAGATAGTTTATGAAACTTTCTGATTTTTCATCATAATTCGAGATCTTGTTTTCAAAGTCATTAATATTTTCATTAGTTCCAACTAGATTTAAATCTGCGACTAAATCTATAACACTTGGATCTATATAGTTTAAAAATTCTTTAGTAGAATTTTTTATCACTTGTCTATAAAAACTAAGTGGTGCAAATATTGAATCAAATATTGAATCAAAGTTGAGATTGTTTAGTTCAGGCATATTTGAAAATATTTCTTCTGGATTTGAAAAACTTGATGGATCTATATCTGGTTGCATTTCACCTAAGCTTTCAATTAAACTCTCGTTACTCTTTTGCATTTGTTCAAGAACGAATAAAAAAGGTGCACTAAACTTTCCTAAGCAAAGAGCAATAAATTCTAAGGCCATTAAAGCCATGGTGGCATCTTTATCATCAACTTCAAATCTAGTAATTCTAGATTCAAAATTTAATTTGTTGATTGCAAGACTTCTACTTTTAGGAAGAACTATTCCAAAATGACTAAGTCCCCAAGTGTTTTTACTGAGGAAACCAGAAATATTTCCTAGCTGCATACCAATTAAAGATGACTGGGCACCAGCTAAATTAAAAGGACTAGAGCTTGCTATATTTAAATTACTAAAGTCAAAATGTTTTATAGAATCTAAGAACCAATTTCCATATTCTCTTGAATTTAGTATTTGCAAATTTTCTATATTTTCGTAGGGAATATCTAAAGATTGATTGTTTAGTTGTATTGCTCGAAAAATTTCTTCATAATTCATTTCACTATTGGAAAATAGAAAATTTTCTTCAGATTCTTTATTTATATGATTATTAATTTGAGAAGCTAAATTCCAATTAACATCACCATCATCATTATTAAATAAATTAAATAATTGAGAAAAAATATCGTCAGACATCTGAAGGTCGAAGATCCAACTCAAAAACAAGTGTTATTGTTTGGGAGTTTCTTAGTATTTCTATCTCTACAGTATCACCAGCTCTTTTTTGTCTTAACACTGTTATCAAAGCGTCTAACGTCTTAACGTTAATACCATTAATTTTTTTAATTATATCGCCAGCTGATGCACCAGCTTTTCCTATTGCAAAAACTTCATTCCCTGGACCATACAGTTCTTGTATCATTACTCCGGAGAATACTCTTGCTCCATCATCTGCTGTATCAAAGTGTTGTGCACCTAATATTCCAAGAAAAGCATGTAAAATACGCCCTTCTTTAAGTAAGTCATCAGCTATACCCAGAGCTAAATTTACTGGAACGGCAAATCCTAATCCTTCTGCTCCAACGTCAGCAGTCGCAATAGCAGTAGTAATACCAATTAATTCTCCATTATTGTTAATTAATGCACCTCCACTTGACCCTCTTGTTATTGGTGCATCAGTTTGAATCAAGCCAAACAAAGTAACTCCTGAATCCATAGCTTCGCTACCAACGTCTAGCCTTCTTTCCAGTGCTGAAACAACCCCAGTTGTTACAGTAGGTGCTGCACCTAACGTTAATGGGTGACCAATAGCAACTGCTAGATCCCCAACCTTAAGAGACTCACTATTACCGATTGATATAGGAACTAAATTTGATGCAGAGATTTTTAGTAATCCAATGTCTGTGAGCCTATCAGATCCAACAATTTTACTTTCATACATTCTACCATCTTCAAAGACGACCCTTACTTGGACTGAGTTATCAATAACGTGGTGATTAGTCATTATTAGACCATCGGAAGAAATAACAACTCCTGACCCCCCACCATTTGGAAGAAATTCTCCATCTTCAGATATATTTCCTACTTGAACCTGGACAATAGTTTTTGTAGCTAATTCAGCAATCGATACTATTTCTGTAGAGTCAACTCTTGGCATAACCAATTCTTTTTCAGTAATAGTTTGCGTTATTGTTATAGGTTCAGGAATTACTAACTCTTCTTCGTCGAACAATCCAAAAAGAAATAAAAATGATAAAACTATTCCACTTGAAATTAACGACGCTCCAAATACAATGTTTATAGAACTTTTCTTTTTGTCAGATTTTTTTTCAATCAAATCAGAAATATATTTTTCTTGTTCAAAAAGTTGTTGTTGAGAAAAATTTTCATCATTCATATATCTCATAATAAATATGCAAAAATTCTAACTAATATTTGTATACAATATTTTTATGAGGTTTCATCAAAAAAACTATTTAATTTCGTATAGGTTGAAATAATTTATTCTGTTACTTAAAGTTATTAAGTAAATGTTATCTGTTAAAAACCTCGAAGTTGTATATCAGGATGTGATTTTGGTCCTTAAAGGTATTTCAATAAATTTACCAAGAAATAAAGTTGTTGCACTACTTGGTGCTAATGGTGCTGGTAAAACTACTGTTCTAAGAGCAATTTCTGGTTTACTTGATATTCAAAATGGTAAAATTACCAAGGGTGAGATAATTTATGATGAAAAAAATATTACTAACTCCAATCCATCTAAAATCGTAAAAATGGGTGTATCTCAAGTATTAGAAGGTCGTCGTATTTTCTCTGAAATTACCGTCCTTGAAAACTTAAAACTAGGTGCACATACAAATACACAGAATTTTGAAAAAAATGTTGAAAGGGTATTCGATTTATTTCCAATACTAAAAAGTAGGGAAGGCAACATAGCAGGCTATCTTTCAGGTGGAGAACAACAAATGCTGGCTATTGGCAGAAGCTTAATGTCAGAACCTGATTATCTCCTACTTGATGAACCAAGCCTTGGTCTTGCACCCAAATTAGTTGACCAAATTGCAGAGTTGGTTTTAGAGATAAACAATTTAGGAGTATCTGTTCTTCTTGTTGAGCAAAATGCCAATATGGCACTTAATGTATCTGATCATGCTTACATAATGGAAAATGGAACAATTGTTATGGACAAAAACAGTTTAGAACTTAAAGAAGATGAAGATGTTCAGGAATTCTATCTTGGTTTAAATTCTAATTCAACCGAACGTAAATCATTTAGAGATGTTAAACATTACAAAAGGAAAAAAAGATGGTTGAGCTAGGTTCTTTATTAAAATTTGAAGACGTTACATTAAGTTTTGGTGGAATTACAGCTTTAAAAAATGTTAGTTTTGATGTTAAGGAAAATAGCATTACTTCAATAATTGGCCCTAATGGAGCGGGCAAAACATCTGTCTTTAATTGCATTAGTGGAATATATACTCCAGATAGTGGAAGTATTTTTTTTGAAGATAAAAATATTACGAATATGCGTCCAAATAAAATTGCAGAACTAGGAATAGCAAGAACATTTCAAAATATAGAGTTATTTGAAAATCTCTCAGTTTTAGAAAATATTTTGACCGGTGTACACAGAAGATTAAATTACGGAATTTTATCAGGATTGTTTTATTCTAGTAAAGCAAAAAAAGGAGAATTGTATGCTAGAAAAGAAGCAGAAGATATTATAGATTTTCTTGAAATAGAAGAGTACAGATATTCTTATGTAATGTCCTTGCCGTATGGAATTCAAAAAAGAGTTGAGTTAGGTAGAGCATTAGCTCTGGCTCCAAAATTAATTTTATTAGATGAACCAGCAGCTGGTATGAATAATGAAGAAACGGAAGATATTGCTCGATTTATAATTGATATTAATGAAGAATTAAAAATTTCAGTTTTATTAGTTGATCATGACATGAATATGGTCACTGACATCGCACATGAAATAACTGTATTAAATTTTGGAGAAAAAATAGCTGATGGCACTCCGAATGAAGTTGTTGAAAATTCTTCAGTAATAGAAGCATATGTTGGGAGTTCCAAAAAATGACATTAAGCATGAAAGAAATACAAGCTGAAGTAAAAGAAACTGGTGGTAGAACACCCTTGTTGAGAGTTAAAGAATTAGGGGAAAGATTTCCTGAAAGCATAGCTTTAAGAAATAAGGAATTTGGAATATGGTATGAAACGACTTATCTTGATTTTTGGAATAAATGTACTTACTTAGCTTCTGCACTAATGGAATATGGAGTAAATAAAGGAGACAAAGTTGCTGTACATTCTGAAAACAGACCAGAATGGTTTATATCAGACTTAGGAATTCAGGCTGCTGGTGCGGTCACTGTTGGCTTATACCCTACAAATCCAAAATCTGAGGTTGAATATTTACTTGGACATTCTGAAACAGTGATTTTATTTGCTGAGGATCAAGAACAAGTGGATAAGGCATTGGCTGTTCGTGAAAACTTACCATCTCTGAAGAAGATTGTTTATTTTGATAGTAAAGGTATGTATAAATATGATTCCGAATACCTTATTTCATATGATGAATTTCTTGAGATTGGAAAAGAAAAATTAGAATCAAATTTCGATAAAATTATTCAAACAATTGACAATATTGAAGATGATGATTTAGCTCTATTAGTTTATACTTCCGGCACAACTGGACCTCCAAAAGGATCAATGATTTCTCATGGTAATCTAAAATGGGTAAGTGGAAACTTAGTTACTACAGTGTTTGTTGAGTCAGTAAAAACAAAAAATCCACAGTTTTTATCTTATCTCCCTCTTTGTCATATTTTTGCAAGACTAACTGATCTCTTAATTGCAACACAATTAATTGCTACAATTAATTTCTCTGAATCAACAGATACAGTTCAATCTGATTTAGTTGACATTCAACCAGACTTTTTTCCTGCAGTACCAAGAATATGGGAAAGAATGTACTCAACGAGCCTAGTAAAAATGAGAGATGCAACATTTTTTAAAAAGCTAATGTTTAATTTCTCATTGAAACTTGGAAATATAGCTACCGAAAGACGTTTAAATAAATCATTTAATGATTTAACTGCACGAATACTGCTTCTTATAGCTCATATATTATCTTTTAGAACACTGAAGAAAAAATTAGGATTAAGTAAAATTTCCATTGCAATTTCTGGTGCAGCTCCAATATCTCCTGAAGTGTTGAAATTTTTTATGGCTTTAGGCGTGCCAATATTCGAAGCATATGGCATGACCGAAAATTGTGCATATGTTACATCTAATGATTTTGAAAGCATTGAGATTGGTTCTGTTGGCAGACCACATGAAAACTGTGAAGTAAAAATTGCTAATGATGGAGAAATTCTTACAAGACACGGAGGTATTTTTAAAGGGTATTTTAAAGATGAAAAAAGTACAAGAGAAGTTATTGATGAAGATGGATGGCTTCATACTGGTGATGTTGGACAAATTACTGAAAGAGGAAGTTTGATAATAACTGATAGAAAAAAAGATATTATTATGACAAGCGGTGGTAAAAACGTTTCACCTTCCGAAATAGAAAATAAAATCAAGGCTTCCCCATTTATTAAAGATGCGCTCGTCATTGGTGATAGAAGAAAATTTCTATCTTGCCTTGTAGCAATCGAATTTGAAACTGTCTCAAATTGGGCATTGAGAAAAAAAATACCTTTTACAACATATAGAGATTTAACAGAAAAGTCTGAAGTCAGAGAATTAGTCTCTAAAGAGATTATTCGTGCAAATGAAGAAACATCTTCATTACAAGTCAGAAAGTTCGAACTAATTCCAAAAGAGCTTGATCATGAAGATGGCGAATTGACTGCTACCCAAAAAATAAAAAGAAACGTGATTATTGAACAATTTTCTGAGTTAGTAGAAAGTATGTATAAATAATATGACTTTTTTCATTCAAGTCTTTATTGAAGGAATTGCACTAGGAGCAGTTTACTCATTAGTAGCTTTAGGCTTTGTAATTATTTTTAAAGCTACTGACGTTTTGAGTTTTGCACAACCCGCTCTTGCTGCGTTAGGCGCAGGATTTATATGCTATTTTGCAACAGAAGCAGGAGTTAACTTTTGGTTGTCACTATTAATTGGAATATTTCTAACAGGTGCAGTCGGTCTTCTAATTGAAAGAACAGTTTTAAGACAAATGGTTGGTGAACCAGTGTTTTCTGTAGCTGTAATAACTATTGGTGTTGATATTTTGATAAGAACATTCTTAGACGATTGGATAGGAGATGAGCCAAGATTTTTAGGTGATTCTTTCACATCTTACGGCAATTTTGGTTCTTTTAGTATTGGAGAGTTTAATTTCAAATATCTGGAAATGGCAGGTTTATTCGTTGCATTTACTGTGATACTTTTATTAAATCTATTTTTTAAAAAATCAAGATATGGACTTGCAATGTTGGCAACATCCTTTGACCAAGAAACTGCATTAGCTCAGGGAATTAATGTTGGACGAGTTTTTGGACTTGCATGGTTTATCGGAGGACTATTGGCTGCTCTTGCAGGATTTGTATTTACTGGTGGATTTAATACATTGACACAACTTAGTTTTGTTTTAGCGCTTCGTGCATTGCCTGCAGTAGTAATTGGTGGGCTTGATTCTATTCCAGGTGCAATAGTCGGTTCACTCATAATCGGAGTTACACAAAGCTTAGCTGGATATTACCAATATTCTATAGAAGATTTTTTTGATATAAATTTAGGCCTTGGTTTTTCTACGGTTGCCCCATATATAATAATGTTTTTCATTTTGTTGGTGAAACCTGAAGGCTTGTTTGGCACTAAAGAGGTTGAAAGAGTTTAAAAATGAAAGATAGATTAGATTTTTATAATTCATATAATCAAGAACACAGAATTTTTAATAATAGAGTTCAAAGATTCTGGGCAATTTTTGGAGTTTTATTTTCTATTTATACACTAATTATTCTTGATGATGTTTGGTTATTTTTGTTAACTTTAGCAATGATGACAACTATTGGTGCTTGGGGGTTAAATATAGTATCTGGTTTTGCAGGACAAATAAGTTTGGCCCATGGAGCGTTTATTGGAATTGGTACATATACTGCATTTGTCCTTGGGGGTAATATTGGCTCGAGTGTATTGTCTTATGGTTTAGATATGGTCATTTGGCTTCCTCTCTCTGGGATAGTTCCTATGCTTTTTGGTATTTTGATATCTCCAGTAACTTCAAAATTAAAAGGGCTAAATCTAGGTTTATTTAGTATTGGAATTGTATATTTTGTTCTTCATATATTTCAAAACTTTAGGTCTGTAACCGGCGGATCAGGCCTAGGAAGAAAATCACCAGATTTTATATTTCTAGGATTTAATTTTGAGAATGGAATAACAGTAGGCAATCTTGTTTTAAATGAAAATAATTTAATTGCCCTATTTACTTTAATGATTCTAATTTTATCTGGATTCGGAGTAAAAAATATTTCTAGGACAAAGACAGGGAGAGCTTTTTTTTCCATAAGAGATAGGGACATTGCAGCTGAGGCAATTGGTGTTGATCTTCTCAGGTATAAAGGAATTGCATACGCAATTTCATCATTTTATGCAGGTATATGCGGAGCATTACTTTTTACCTTCACTGGTGGAGTTGAACCTAACCAATTTAATTTTGTGTATTCGGTAACATTTATTGCAATTGTGATTATTGGTGGTGCTGGAACAGTATTAGGTCCATTATTCGGCAGCTTCTTTTTTATATTGATGCCATCAGTAATTCAAGAGATTATTCATTTTTTTGGATTATTTGAGCAATCATCTTTACTAAATCTTGCACAAATCGAAAGGTTAGTTTTTGGAATATTTATCATTGTTTTTCTAATATTTGAACCACGTGGTTTATGGGGGATTTGGTTTAGGTTACGCAATTATTTCAAAGCTTGGCCTTTTTCCTACTAACCTCCAACTTTCCTAGTAATATAAAATTATTAGTACTAATAATTTAGGGGGGGATAATGAATTCAATTTCTTTGCGTAAGCGAAGTCTGATTATATTATCAATTTTAGCCTTAATCATGGTAATGTGTGGCGGAGGTGCTACTGAAGAAGAAGCAACAGAAGACGTTGTTGAAGAAGAAGTAGTAGTAGAAACTCTTGATTCGCCAGCAGTTACAACTGCAAAATCTGTAAATACAGATTTTGGTGTGACTGAAGAGCCATGTCCTGAGGTAATAGGTGAATTTCCTACAAATGCTGATCAAGCAAAAGGATGTATTTACCTTGGAATTTTAAGCGATTATACCGGTCCTTATGGTGCTGCTGGTTTACCAGTTGAAGTAGGCATTAGATCATATTGGGCTTGGAAAAACCTAACAGGTTGTTTAGGTGATTATTGTGTAGCTGTAAGAGAGGCAGCAGACACTGGTTATAATCCTCAAAAACATTTAGAAGAATACAATGCAATGAGAAATGACGTTGCCGCATTGGCATTGTCACTTGGAACGCCATTAACTTTATTTATTCTTGACGAATTAGATAAAGATAATATGCTTGCAGCTCCATTGAGTTGGTATTCTGGCTGGTCATTTGATTCGGTCGATAAGGGACTTATTATTGAATACGGTTCAACTTATTGTGCAGACGGTATGAATGGTCTTGATTGGAGTTTAGATAACTTACCAGTAGACATAAAGACTATTGGAATAGTTGCACAACAAGACGACTATGGTCTTGATTATGCTGCTGGAGTTAAAACTGCAGCTGCTGCTAGAGGCGTTGAGGTTGCTTGGGAGTATTTATATGCACCTGGACAATTTGACGTTACTCAGGCTGTTGGCTTGCTTGTAACTAAACCAGTAGATGCATACTTTCCTGCAGTAGATCCAGGTAGTATGGCTCAAATGGCTGGTGGTGCGGCACAAAATGGTGTTGTACCAATAACTATGATGGCAACACCATCATATTCAGGTCAGTTTGTCATCGAAGGATCTCCTGTTAAAGGATTGTTTGAATCCGGAGCTTTTTATATTTCTTCTGTTTTCGCTCCTTATGGTGGAAACACACCAGGACATGAAAATATGAGAAATATTTTGGCTGGAGCAGGTGTTGAATCAACTAGCGTATATATCGTTGCTGGTTGGGCTTCACAACAGCACATTTCTAGTGCTCTTGAGGCTGCTATAAAAGGAACTGATCTTACAAGAGCAGGTATTAGAAGAGCGGCAGCTAATGTTCCAGTTTCTTCTGATGGAATGTTCCCATCAAAGACTCTTGGAGCCAACGTGCAAACACCAGTTAGCGTTATGACAACGCCTAATGGTGCATTACCTGGCGGAACAGCCATCCTTGATGGTGGATTTACTGGTCCAACAGGTGAAGGTTATGACTGGTCAGGAGGACCTTGCTCATAAACTTTTAAAATTGAATTTAAAGAGCCGGTTTTTAAACCGGCTCTTTATTTTTTATTAAATCTATTATTCATCTATGTACAATTTGTCTAACAAAAATAAAAAGTTTTTAATTATTTTTCTTGTTCTTTTTATATCAATCTCTACATTGTCATTAGTAAAAACCGATTATTATTTTATGTCTCCTGGCCCACCTTATCAATGGGATATTGAATACGGAAATATTGATAATTATGAATTTGAAGGCAATCTTTTCCAACTAACTGTCAGGAGAGACGAAGCAAATGCATTAGTTTATGTTTGGTCATTAATGATAGAATCATATGATTTATACCCTAGAGAAGTAATTTTACCAGATGGTGTTACTCCAAAAGAACTTAGCGAAATAAGCATTCAAAACATGAGAACATCGGAGAATGTTGCGATTGCAGTAGCTTTAAATAATGTCGGTTATGAAATAAACTCAAAAGGTGATGGTGTTTCAGTTGTAGGCCTACTTGATGATTCTCCGGTAAAAGAAAAGTTAAAAAAAGGTGATTTATTAAATTCAATTAATAATAAAGAAATTAGTTCTACAACTGAATTTATCTCCACGTTAAGAACTTATAGTATTGGTGAAACTGTTTCTATTGGCTTACTAAGAGAGGTAGATGGAGATTTGAAGAAAATATCTGTAGAGACCACTCTTATTGAACACGTTGAATATGAAGGCGAGCCTATGGTTGGATTTCTCGCCACAACTGTAAATGAAAGGTTTGATTTCCCCTTTGAAATAGATATTAAAACTGGAAATGTTGGAGGTCCTTCAGCAGGTTTGATGATGGCTTTAAATGTTTATAATAATTTAATTCCTGAAGATATAACAAAATCTATGATTGTTGCGGGGACTGGAACAATTGAAATAGATGGCTCTGTAGGTCCGGTAGGTGGCATCAAGCAAAAAATAATTGCAGCAAAAAGAGCAGGTGCAGAACTAATTCTTGTTCCAGTAGCTAATTTTGATGAGGCCAAACAATTTAGAACTGACAAAACAGCAATAGTTGGTGTTGATTCTTTTAAAGAAGCGTTATCAGTAATTTCACAGTATAGTTCACGTTAAACACGAGAGATAAATAAAATATAATAATGGTAAATATTGGTGGTACAAATACTGGTAATGAAAGAAGAGGATTATCTTTTCTTGTTTTTGTAGGTATTATTGGGTTTTCAGTTGCAAGAGCTATTGCTACCTTTTTTACAAATTATTTTTGGTTTGATTCTGTTGATTTAAATTCAGTTTGGTTAAAAATTATTTTAACAAAATCTGCTCTAGTAGCTGCTACATCTCTTCTAGCATTTGTATTTATTTTTATAAATTTAAGACTTGCAGTAAGAGCAACACCAGTTATGGACATTTTTGAATCATTTGAATCTCAAGATCCACTATCTAGATTTAGAGAATTTTTTAATGAGCGTTTCTTAAAGTATAGATTTTGGGGTGCTTTAGGCCTTTCTTTATTTTTAGGTGCTGGGGCTTCGCAATTGTGGGAACAAGTTTTATTATTTCTAAACCAAAAATCTTTTGGAATTACAGATCCTGTTTTTCAATATGATGTATCAAGTTTTGTTTTTGGACTACCGCTATATAGACTGTTTGTTTCTTGGGGATTTCAATTAGTCATTTTTACTTCGTTTATAATTGTTTTATTTTTTATTGCAACAGGAGCATTACAGCTACGCCCTGGTAGATTACCTGAAGTAAGCAGCGGTGCAAAAGCACATCTTTCTGTTTTGCTTGCATTTGTAGCCTTACTCAAAGCGTTTGCTTACAGATTAGATTCATTGGAACTGTTATATTCCCCAAGGGGAAAAGTGTTTGGTGCAAGTTATACAGATGTGGTTGCGCATTTACCAGCCTTAAATTTACTTATACTAATTTCATTGTTTGGTGCAGTATTGCTGCTAGTCAATATCAGAAGAAGAGGATGGCTATTACCTGCTACTGCAATTAGTTTGTGGCTTGCTGTTTCAATCATTGTTGGCGGAGTTGTTCCTGCAGCAATTCAAAGATTTAGGGTTGTGCCTGATGAGTTAAACAAAGAACTACCTTATGTTGAGAACCATATCAACTATACAAGACTTGCTTATGGTTTAGATAGTATTGAAGAAAAATCCTTTGAGGCTTCACCTAATTTAACAGATAATGACATTTCTGATAATGCTCAAACTGTTGACAATATTAGATTATGGGACCCAACTGTTTTAGCTGAAACATATAGTCAGCTCCAAGAGATCAGAGCTTACTACGCGCTGGATGAAGTCGATGTTGATCGTTATAGAATTAATGGTGAGCTAACGCAGGTCATGGTTTCTGCCAGAGAATTAGATCAAACAAATTTGCCTGCAGTTGGTTGGGTCAATGAAAGGCTTCAATACACTCATGGTTATGGCGTAGTTTTTAGTCCTGCAAATAATGTTGCAAGCCAAGGTCAGCCAGATTTTTATGTAAAAGGTGTACCTGCTACTACAACTGTCAGTGAATTAGAG
>Ga0207985_1000362_pt1 | contig 12565 bp, 8 predicted proteins | sample ETNtaG_3_FD_185761 | JGI IMG/M metagenome (GOLD analysis project Ga0207985, IMG submission 185761) | Marine microbial and viral communities from oxygen minimum zone, Eastern Pacific Ocean - ETNP201302SV84 (SPAdes) (version 2) | ecosystem: Environmental > Aquatic > Marine > Unclassified ...
GTCCAATCTATAAAGTATGGGAAACGCGAGCGAAAATATAAAAAAAATTTCTGGTAAAAAATGCCACAGGTAATTTTCGAGACAGATGATTGGAGTACTATGGTATTCCTGTTCACAAACATAGATGAACCTAACCATAATGGTAAGGCAATGACTCGTGCTGCCTTTAGAGAATACATAGCGAGACAGAATGTAACTGATTGCAGTAAACCTATAAACGTCCATTGGAATAAGTCTGACACTCATACCTTTGCGGTGGTTGCATGTTCCTCAGAGAAGATTGGAGTCGATATTGAATATATGAAGAAACGTCCCTTTGAAAAGATCTCTCGGAGATACTTCCATGAACATGAGGTCACTGATGACATGGAGATCTTCTTTGATCTCTGGTGTCAGAAAGAAGCATACACTAAATGGAAGAAGGAAAGGATTGCAGAGAATATGAGAGTAAAGATAGATAGAACTCTAATACCTTTAGAGAACTTACCAGACAATGTTGTTGGATATCTTTGCACTTGACAATGTGTTGGTTTCAATATATAATAAATAATACACATCTCTTTTTCTCTTATGCGATACGTTCTGTATGACGATTCTTTTGACGAAGTAGGAACATATGACAGTATCTACGATCTACGTAAGTTTCTCTGCGATAGAAAGTATGATCTAGACTGCGATAAGGATATAGGAGATACATTTGATTACATTAAACATATCAGATGGCACTTTGACATTAAACAAGACTAGGAGGATTCATGTCAGGCGACTACCATACACATACAGATAGAAAGTATGATGAGATAATGGCGAGGTTAGATGCTTTAGAGAGAAAGGTGTCTAACTCTAAACTCCTCATGAAGAGAACTTTAGATGGCGAGTATGAAAGACTTGTCGATGTTGTAGTGGAACATGATAGAACTATTACTGAGATAGTAGAGCATACTGTAGGGACTTTGAGTGAAGGAGATGATACGAATTGGTAAAAAGATACTTGAAGGACTGATCCTAGCAGGGGTAATCATAGGATTTGGAGTGATATTCCTGTTTGAAGCATTGGATCTATTTCTAGTGCGACCAATATATCAGAGATTGTTTAAAAAGAAAAAACCGCGTCGTACCCCGCGTAGGTCTCTAAATAACTAAAAGTATTATGATTAATCCAATGGACGATCTTATTGGTAAGTTCGTAGTCAAGGACGAGGGTAAAATCCTCGAATTCGATAGGTGTGGTGACTTGCCCGATGAGTTTGATCATTTGATCGAATTTAATCCAACACCACCAGAACCACCTCATACAGTTAATGATCATGTTGAAATGAGCAAATATTCTGAATACTTACAAATCATCGCATCAAGGGAGAGAAAGTAATGCCCGCAGTTACACGTATAGGAGACGCAGATGTAGCACATTGTTCTGGTATGTCTAGAGCACAAGGTTCTTCTGATGTCTTTTGTAATGGTATCGGTATCTCTCGTCAGGGAGATAATAATACAACTCATCTCTTTCCTCCTCCTGCTCCAGTGTGTCCTCCACATGCTAAAGCAATAGCTACAGGAAGTACAACTGTCTTTGTAAATGGCAAAGGTTGTGGTAGAGTAGGAGATAGTATATCTGGTTGCACATCTGTTGCAGCGGGATCTCCAAACGTTTTTGCAGGATAATTTATGGCAACTCGATTTAATAATGGTCTTCCAACAGTGGAGACAAAACCAAAGAAGTCAGCACAGGGTCGTGGACAACACACGAAGTATAGTGCTACGTCAAGAAACAAAGCAAAGAAGAGGTATCGTGGGCAAGGCAAATAGAATTGTAGACGGTAAAAGGAATGCAAATGTTCCTGTAGATATGTCAGATCACTTCTACGATCATGGTAATGAGTATTGTAGATACTTAATTACTGATCCTCGTAGTGATAGACAGGGTAAGAAACGTAAACCTTTTGAAAAACGAGTATAAATAACTTATTGAAGGATAGTATACTCTTGATATGTCTCTGACATCGAAATCTTTTAAAGATTTCTCTTTAACATTTGAAAAGAATGCAGTGACCAACGACATATTGGCACTTAAGGATGCAGCTGCGATTAAGGAGTCTGTTAAGAATATCGTTCTTTATAATTTCTATGAAAAACCATTTGATCCATTCTTTGGTGGAAACATAATTGGTCTATTGTTTGAGAACTCTACACCTACCATGGCATTGGAGGTAGAGAATAGAATTGAACAGTCTATAGAGATACATGAACCTAGGGTCACTGCAGTTTCTGTAGACGTTGACTTTGAACCAGAGGTGAATACATTAAATTGTCAAATTAATTATCTGATACTAGGAATACAACCTACTTTTGATAATGTTAGTGTAGCATTTAAACCATAATGGCATTTAACCAAGTTAATGCTCTTGAATTTAACGAAATCAAGGCACAAATAAAAGAATACCTTAGATCACAGTCACAATTTAGTGATTATGACTTTGAGGGGTCTTCTTTAACTGTGCTTATTGACGCATTAGCATATAATACTTACTATACAAGTGTTAATGCTAACCTTGCAGTTAATGAAGGGTTCCTAGAAACGGCAGTTCTACGTGAAAACGTTGTAAAACTTGCTAGAATGATTGGTTATACACCAACCTCAGCAAGATCAGCACGCACTACAGTCAATATTGCAGTTCAAACAGCATTTCCATATCCAACATCTGTCACAATTAACGCAGGATTGGTTCTAAACTTCACAGGATTGGATAATAACAACTTTGTTTTCTCTCTTCCCAGTGATGTTTCACAATCTGTGGACAGTTTAACAGGTATTGCAACGTTTTCTAATCAAGTTTTATTTGAAGGATTATATTTAACAGACACTTTTGTAAAAGATACATCACAAAGACAGAGATTCATACTTACTAATGATAGAGTTGATACTACTTCTATGGTTATAGAGGTAACTTCTGGAACAATTACAGAGAAATATCTACAAGCTACTGACATTACTAAGATTGATTCTACTTCTAAGGTCTTTTTCCTAGAAGAAAGTGAGTATCAGATACCAGAAATACTATTTGGAGACGGTGTTATAGGAAAAGCACTATCAAATGGAGACGTTGTTACTGTAAAATATACAACTTCTGCAGGAATAGGAGCAAATGGACTCAAAGTTTTTGAAAATATTGGATCATATAAGGATAATTTAGGAAATTCTATCACTTCTGGTATTACAATTACCGCAGTTTCGTTCCCTGATGGTGGAGCAGAACCAGAATCTACGGAAGCAATCAAATTTTCTGCTCCAAAGTTCTATTCTGCGTTTGGTAGAGCAGTATCAACGCGGGATTATGAAGCAATTATACCTCAAATCTATCCAAACGTCGCATCTATAGCATGTTATGGTGGAGAAGAAGCGGAACCTCCAGAATTTGGCAAGGTATTTTTGGCAATCAAACCAAAAAATGCTGATAAATTATCACTTTCTGAGAAAAACTCTGTTTTAAAGAAACTCAGAGAGTATTCTGTTGCTGCAATTCAACCAACAATCATTGATCCATCTATACTTTACATAGATTTGATCAGTTTTGTGTATTACAATCCCAATAATACACGTAGAAGTCCTGCTGAAGTGAAGAATTTAGTCATTAGCACACTTAATACACTGAATGCTAGTGGAGAATTTAATAAATTTGGTGGAAAATTCAAATATTCTAAGATACAGAACATAATTGATGACGCAGAAAGGTCAATTACCAGTAATATTACTCGTGTAGTCATGAGAAAGAACATTACTGTTGATTTAAACACTCGTGTTAACTACAAAATCTGTTATGGTAATAGAATTAATCAACAAACTTCTACATCTCCTTCTATACTCTCTAGTGGATTTAAGATTGTAGGTGATGATGTTAATACTTATTATCTAAATGACGATGGTGCAGGAACTTTACGTTTGTATTACGTTAAAGGAACTGGTGAGTTTGAATACATTGATGGTTTATGGGGATCTGTAGATTATGATATGGGAGAAATCGTAATTAATGATTTAATCATACAGTCTACTAATGTGGCAAACAACACATTACAAATCAAAGCTACACCTAAGTCAAATGATTTAGTTTCTCTCAGAGAAACTTATATTACTATGGGTATAGATAACTCAGTAATTACTGTAGTAGAAGATACTATTAGTAGTGGTTCTAACTTATCTGGAACAGGAGTGATTCCAGAATCTAGCTATTAATCAATATGACAAATAGTTCTTGGAAAGTTGGATCGTGGACAACGCCTACGACAACGGTTTCACAACCGCCAGTCCCGTCAGAAATCAGTCCAGAGTCCAGATCCAAAATATCAAACAACATAGCAGGACAATTCCCTCAATTTATTAGGGATAGTTTTCCTACGTTCATTGATTTTGTCAAAGAATACTATAAATCACAAGAATTAAAAGGATATTGCATTGACATTATCCAAAACTGGTCAGATTATTACAATATTGACAATTATGGCGATCTAGTTACGACTACAACGCTAATTTCTTCTGTTACAACGTCTTCTACAACGATTGACGTTCAATCTACACGTGATTTTCCGTCAGAAGGACTATTATTGATCGAAGATGAGATAATTTACTACCAAAGTAAAGGTGCGACACTATTTCAGACTTGTGCAAGAGGATTTAACGCTGTAAAAGCAGTTGGAATGCAAGGAGAGTATAATTTTGAGTCTACAACCGCTGCAACACACGCTCTAGGCACTGAAGTTGTCAATTTGAACAATATTTTCCCGCTTTATATGCTTGGAAAGTTCAAAGAACAGTTTTTATCAACATATCCAAAGAATTTTGCGGATGGTGTAACTGAAAGCACCGTTATTAAGCGTATTAAGGACTTTTATGCTGCAAAAGGAACAGGTAGGTCATTCCAGTTTGTTTTAAGAACACTTTTTGGCGTAGATTCGCAAGTATCGTATCCTAGAGAGAGAATATTCAAACCTAGTGACGCATTTTACACTTCTAGGGAAATTATTCGTGCAGTTGCGGTTTCTGGCAACCCAACTGAACTTGTTGGAGAAGTATTATACCAAGAAGCGGATGCAAACGACCCAAATGTAGATTTTGCAAGAATTTACGTAAAAGGAGTTGTAGAAGTCTTTACAGCAAGTGGAACAATCTACGAAATCGACGTAGATACTAATAATTCACTTGGAACTTTCGTAACTCCGTATAAAACCGTCTTAGCACAAGATTTAGGTGGAAATATTACAGATACAACTGTTACAGTCGATTCTACACTAGGATGGCCTGAACAAAACGGTAAATTTAGGATAGAAGACGAAATAATCAGTTATACCGATAAAACAGTTACACAATTCCTTGGATGTAACCGTGCAAGAGACAATTCAATAAATGTAGCACATGATGCAGGGCAAGAAGTGTTTGCTGCGTTTAAAATCTATGGTAACTCCAATGTTGATGGTTCAGAGATACAATTAAAGATATTTGGTGGCACTAGAGGAGTTACACTTGCAACTGGTGGAAAATACTACTTACCAGACTCAAAAGTCACTACACCGACTGCACCAGGTTTTGATAGCATTGATCCTATATGGGATTCGTTTATATACAATGTCAGACGTGCTCTCAGAGGGTCTTCAGCGACCCTAGGAACCGTTGCAAACGATGGATCGGTTAGATGCACCGTTGTGACCAAAGAGAAGCATAGATTGGTTAGAGATGACAATGTAAGAATATTAAACGCTCCAGAAGACATTTACAACAACACTCACAGCATTGTTGGTATTGTTGACGAATTTACATTTGAGTTTATCTTCTCACAGTCTCCTGCATTTGGTATATCTGGTGTAGAGTTCTATATCGCTAGAGAATTTGCTTTTGGTAGATCTGATGATGGTTCTATTGATCTAGCAGTATCAGGAACTACAGGTGACGTTCAGAACACATATAAGTCATCTACTGATGCAATCGTTGCTAGTACAGGTATACCAACGCATAAGATAGGACCTTTTGCTACAGGTGACATAGATCCTGGTAACCAGAGATATTTGAAGCGTATTCCTCTTACTCCAACCATAAAGAGTAATAAAACGGAAACTCCTATTGGTCAGATTGGTATTGGATCAAATGGTGTCCCACTATTCTCATATAAGTCTGAAACTAAGAAAAAGTTTGGTGGTATCAAATCTATCGAAAGAATTGAAGGTGGATCAGGTTATGACATCACAAACCCACCGACTGTAGAGTTTGAACCTGAGTATAAGTTAGATACGACGTATGCTTCTGGTCTTAGATTAAAATATCAAGGAAGAAGATACAGAACACTAAATGCGGGCAAATCTTCTACAACTGCTTATCCTACACATACAGTTGGTATACAGACTGTTGGTGGTATTGAGTTTGAGTATGAGGGATTCTCCGCAGAAGCAACAGTTGTTATTACAGGTTCCGTAACTTCTATCAACGTTACAAATGGTGGAAGCGGATATACGACTCAACCAATCGTTTCTATTATAGATGGAGGAGCAACAAGCGGAAATCAAGCGTTTGCTTCCGCACAAATTACGGAAGGAACCGTAACTGGTATTACTATACTAAACGGAGGTACGGGATATACGGAGATTCCTACCATAGAAATTACTGGTGGTGGCGGAACAGGAGCAACTGCAGTTGCAGTTTGTAGAGGTCCTGTAGACAGTATTGCAATTACTAATACAGGAACGCAGTATACTTACGAACCAGATATTAGTTTGATCAGTGGAAGTGGTGCTGTTGCGTATCCATCAATCATTAATGGAAAGATAGAGAGTATTATTGTTACATTTGGTGGTAGTGCGTATTTCGGTCCTCCTGACGTTGTAATTACTGGAGATGGTATTGGTGCAACCGCATTTGCTACAGTTGATTTATCTACAAACATTGTTACTGGTATTACTGTATCAAGTAAGGGTATTGGATATACTGCGGGTGCTACACAGGTTAATATTGTATATCCTGGTTCTGGTGCAATATTCCAAACTAAACTTACAGAACTTTCCGTTAACCAAGCAGCAACAGGATTAGAACTTGGTAGTAATACATTTGTATCACCCAAGACTACAGACATCTATGGTGGTGGTTCTTTCCAAGGTGAGAACTTCTTAATCTACGGTGGAGAGTATGGATATCTTTATAATCCAACCCAATTAAGATTTTTACTTAAAGATAATATTGGTGTTAACAGTAATACAAATGCACTAGAGGAATTACCTCCTTCAGAGCATTCACCGATTATTGGTTGGGCATACGACGGACATCCTGTTTACGGACCTTACGGATATCAAGATCCTGAGAACCTTGTGCCATTTAATCAATATAAACGTATTAGAAGTAGTTACAGACCAAGAACTTCAAGAGATACCATTCTAAGCGGTCTTGCAGACCCTCTAGGGACTTATATTGAAGATTATGAGTATGTGGAAGGTTTAGGTGATTTAGACCGTTACAATGGCAGATTCTGCGTTACTCCAGAATATCCAAATGGAGTGTATGCTTACTTTACAACTATTACAGGAACAACTGGTAACCCTGCATTCCCATACTTTATAGGACCTAACTTCTATGGAGAAGCGGATGCAGTAAACTGGAATGGTAACGGACTACAGAAAAACTTTACAGAAGACGCAATACGTTACAGAGCTCCATTTGTTGGTGTTGATAACATTGTAGCAAAGAGAAAGACATTAGATAATAAAATTGACTATTTCCTTTCATTAGAAGATAGCACAACTCTTATTGTAATGGAGACAGGTGAGACACTCACTTATATTGAAGATGGTATTGGATACTATAGTTACTATCCGTTTATAAGAGGTGGAGTTGCGGATTCTTTAGTTGTATCATCTACAAATAAATTTTCCTCCGCAAACATTGACTCATATCTTGTAGAAGGTGGCGGTAAAGAATATAAGGTTAACGATAGACTTACATTTGACAACACTGGAACTGGAGGAGATGGCGTAAGTGCTATTGTTTCTCAGGTAGAAGGTGCAACAGTATCTGGACTTAACTTAGTATACGCACTTACCTCTACTGACGGTAATAATCTATACTACGGACAAATTCTTTGCACTACGCCACATTACCTACAAGTGGGTGATAGTGTTAGTGTATCCGTAACTGATAATTCTTATAGCAGATCACTTACAACCAAAACAATCAACGGAAACTATCACTTTGAGTATTTTAATCTTGTAAGTATGAAGATCACTGATGCTTGGGCATCAGGAACCGCATATGCAACAGGCGATTTGGTATATGTCAATAATAGAGTGTATGAAGCTCAGTTTCCCGCAGGAACATCTGGTTCTACTTCACTTACTCATACATCTGGGAATGCAACAGACGGAACTGTATCATGGAAGTATATAAGAACACGCACAGACGGTAATTTATTCCAAGATGGGTGGACTGCAACTTCAGGAGGATCTGGTTATATAAGTGGCACATACCTTAATGTTCCAATAGCAAGCAACGGAGATGGAGTAACAGCAAAGGCAACTATCGTTGTTACTGGTGGTGCTGTATCATCTGTTACAATTACAGAATTTGGATATGGATATGATATTGGAGATACAATTACCGCTACAGACACTAACCTTGGAAATGGTGGTGGTTCTGGATTTACGTATACCTTAACTAAGGTGCAGAGAGAAGTTCAATGTGTTACAGATTTGGCACATCAACTTACAGCAGGAGATCTTATTAATGTCTCAGGTGTCTTACCTACGTCTTACAATAAGAACAACTATATCGTAGTCAGAACAGAAACGCTTAATAGATTTACTATAAAAAGAGATTTTGGCACAACTACAGCAGCAAATGTCACTACAGGTAATAGTGGAGGAGCTGCAGATGTTTATGTCAACGAACCAAACTTATCTCTTATAAACGGTCATTCATATATCTTTGATACATCAGATTCAAGTAATAATGGTAGGGTATTGTCATTTACTCTTGACCCCAGTAATACAGATGTATTAACTTATAAAAATGTTACTGATGAGACTAGAGACGCAATAACAGAAGAACAAGAGTCAATAACAATCAAAATGCTAGATTTACCTGGCATATTCTACTACCATGACATACAGCATGTAACTACAGCACCTAATACATTTACAGTCACTGTTGCTGCTAAAACTGCTGCACATCCTCTATCTGGTTATGGATCTAGCAATGGATTCTACATGACAGGTGACAAATATGGATCTGTAACGGAGTCTCCTGCTATAGCAATGTCTCGTGGACTAACTTATACATTTAATCAAAACAATTCAACAAATAACAACCATGCAATGTATTTCTCTACAAGTGAGGATGCATATGGTGGAACATTAAGATATGAGACTGGAGTTGTATACAGAATCAATGGATCTATTGTTAGTTGGAATGAATATAATTCACAATTTAGTTTAAGTGGAACATCTACTCGTAGTGTTTCTATTACTCTTGGAGTTGATTCTCCAGACACATTATATTACGTTTGCCAAACTCATCTTGGTATGGGAAATGCAATCATAGTTAAAAGTGATGTTACCAACAGTAGATACTTTAATGTAATCAATGATCCAATATTAGGAACCCATACAGTAACCAGTAAGACAGATAATAACATACTCTACAAAGTAGCAGTTCCACCTGAGTCTGGTTATAATACAGGTGTATCATTCTCTACAAACTCAATATACCCATCTGGAGGTATAGCAACTATAACCATCGGTGATAGTGGTAGAAACTATCAGTCCTTACCAAAATTACTTGGATCTACTAGATCTGGTTCTGGTGCTACAGCAATTGCAACTATTTCTGGTGGTGTGTCAAATGTTTCTATAACAAATCCAGGAACAGGATATAATAACAGTAGTGGTAACTTGCCTGGTTGTATTGTTACAATGCCAGATTTTATTGATATAACACTAGAAAACGTATTAGGTAACTTTATAAAAGACGAAATAATAATTGGTAAAGCTGTTCAAGACGATACTACTGCTAGAGGTAAAGTTATCTCTTGGAATCCAGTCAATAATATATTGAGATTACAACCTTTACAGAATATTAGAAGCGGTGCAGTATTGAAAGGATACATCATGTTTAATGATGGTAAGAAATTTAATATTAACCCATCACAAATTGATGATGATGCAAATGGTAGAAATAATCAATTTAACTTCTCTGCACATGATTCATTAACAGGGGATCCTGTAAAATATGTCTCAGCACTAACAAACCCTGTCGGTGGTTTAACTGTAGGTCAAACATATTACATTATTAACATAGGGGACACAGATTATGTTAAGTTAGCAGCTACACCACAACTTGCAGAGGTGGGAACAGCAATTACTGTAACCAATTCTGGAACTGGCACACAGTCATTTAATATTAGGTCTAGAGTTTATACAGGTGGTAACTCTGTTGCTACTATTGATACTATATCTGGAACACAAGCACAAGTTGCTGCTGCAGTATCTGGTGCGGGTAAACTAACAGAAATAGCAATAAACAATAATGGAACAAATTATAGATCTGCACCAAGTATCATTATTGATGATCCATACTATGGTGTAGTATCAGCTCTAACGGTCAATACTCAAACTGCTGCAGCATATACAGCATCTACAGTATTCTCAGGTCTGACTCAAACGTCTACTAATATTGCAACAAACCCACAAGGACTTACTGTTACTATAGTAACTAATTCTGGTGGATCAATTGCAACAAAAGCAGATGGAACTCCCGATATAACAATTACTGACGGTGGAACAGCATACGTTAAGGGTGGAACTGTTACATTCTCTGGTGCTGATTTAGGTGGAGTAGATGGTAGTGAAGATATTATATTAAACATAACTGCACTTACATTCCCAGATCCAGGTTCAACAGAGGCGTTATTGGATGCATCTATTGATTCTGTAACTGTAACTAACTCAGGATCAGGTTATCTCTCTGCACCTAATATTACTGCTGATGGTGGTAATGGTATTAATGCATCATTGAATTCTATCATCATAAACGAAGGTGTTTCTACTATTAACATAGAAGCAGCAGGACAGCAATTCCAAAGTGCTCCATTAATCAATATAGAACAAAAAACAGGTAGTGGTGCATCCATACTACTTCAATCTACTGATTTGGGTAAGATTCTTAAAATTGATGGAGAAAATATTACATTTAACTACAGTCATGATAGAACACTAAAACCAAAGTTAAATACAACCTATAATTTACAACTAATTAGAACTCAGATCATTGATTACCTTGATGTGGTAAATGGTGGTGCTAATTTTGTTTCAACACCTGAGATAGTTCTTGTTGGTGGTCAAGGATCGTTATTTAACTTGGAACCAATAGTTTTAAATGAAGTTATACAATCAGTTGAAGTTAATAATCCAGGTAGAGGATTTACATCTGCACCTACTGTACAGGCAAGAGTAAGTCATAGTTTTGTTCCTCTTAATTCTAACAGCACACTAAACTTCCCATACAACGCAAAGATACCATCAGGAACTAAGGTTACCCTAGTAGAAACTGCAGGACAACTTCCTGCTCCATTAGCAGAGAATACAACATACTATGCTATTGCTGCAACCACAGCAAATGGATTGGCGTCAAATCAAATCAAACTTGCAACATCTCTTGCAAATGCAAATACAGAAACTACTATTGCGTTCACAAGTCAAGCAATAGGTGATCCTCAGACAGGACAAACATACTTTACACTTCAATCAACAGACTTAGGTGATAATATTATCGCTTATATGAAACCAGCTGAGTTTTCTGTTGGAGAAAGAATATATCAAGGTGCATCTACTACATCTTATACTGCATATGGAGTTATTAAGAATTGGGATCCATCTGGACGTGTTGTTAGTGTAGAACTTATAGAAGGTGACTTTGTAATTGGCGAACCTGTGTTTGGTGAAGAAACTGCAGCGTTTGGTCAAATACATGCATTTGATAGAGCAGATGCAGAATTTGTAGTATCTCCAATCAGCACATCCTCTGCTAACTGGGAGAAGACAACTGGATTCCTAGATCTAAACGAACAACGTGTATATGATAGTGATAGATTCCAAGAGTTCTCATATGATATCTCTTCTTCAATTAATATTACAGAATGGAAAAATCCACTTAAGTTTGCTGCTCACCCTGCAGGATTTAAAGTAGTTGGAACACAAGTATTACTACAATCAGTTAAAAAAGAATATAGACCAAGATCTACAGAAAACTTAAATCCTAGTAGTCAATTTGATTGGTGGACGACTAATACAAATGTTCTTGGAACCACATTTAATGGAACAACATTTATATCACCAAAACCATCTGCTAAGAACACTGGTAAGATATCAACTATTAATAACTTTGCATTAGCGAAACCAGACTACAGTGCTTTGGTTCCTACAGAAGTTTCTATCTTTGGAAAACAGTTATTAGATGTTCAGAAGATATTATCCTGTATTGCGTATAAGATAGATGATATCAGTGATAGAACATTAACATTTGATGGATCTAGTTCTACTGTTG
>Ga0207985_1000365_pt1 | contig 12497 bp, 14 predicted proteins | sample ETNtaG_3_FD_185761 | JGI IMG/M metagenome (GOLD analysis project Ga0207985, IMG submission 185761) | Marine microbial and viral communities from oxygen minimum zone, Eastern Pacific Ocean - ETNP201302SV84 (SPAdes) (version 2) | ecosystem: Environmental > Aquatic > Marine > Unclassified ...
AACCTTGGAGAGTGGTATCACAATGCCTATAATATGGGAGAGGTGCACTCTGACTCTTATAGGGCAACTAGAAGAGAACTGGATCCAGACTACATCAATAATAATTATAGATTGAAACCAGGTGTTCATGAACCATATGCTAACTACGGAAACTGGCATATGATGACAGTGGGACAAAGTTCTAGTAAACAGACCATGTGGGCTGATCTAAGAACAGGACAGGTTTTCCACGCTCAGAACCCATCAATTGGTAACTCTGGTTCTGCCTCCAGTATTGGAACTGGTACTTCCAATGGCGGTATGAGAAGACTCCGTAACTCTCATTATTAAATAAAGGAGAACAAGTAGAAAAATGCCTACCATAACACTAGGAAAAGTTAAATTTATACATCGAGGTGCTTACAATGCTTCGACTGTGTATAGTAAGGGAGACATTGTAGACTTTGACAATAGGATGTATATTTTTCAGAATGATACACCTAAAAATCATGCTCCAATATTTCTTAATACTATAAATGGAACTGTACCAAGTTTAGGAATACAGACTAATAAAATCCGTATGGATTTTAGTGGATTCAATCCAGTAACTCAGAAGTGGGGATTAGTAACTTCGCACCAAAGATATAGTGGTGCTGATGGTACTATGCCAGGTGTTTACTCTGAGAGTGGAGAGGAATGGGCACCACCTACTGGTCTTATGGTTTACAGTGAACACTTTGATCCTTATGTAGGTATTACATCGGTTAATGTAGTAGATTCAAACACAGCAGATTTATATTTAAACCAAGTTGGTCTTAATACATCAAGTGTATCTAATGCACCATTTACATTAGGACCACGTAGAATGTGTGGAATGTATGAGCATTCTGTTAACTGGTTAGACTGGGATATATTATCTGAGGGTTATAATCCTGTAGGAGAATGGAATGATGATATTGTTTATCTTCCAGGCGATATAGTACAAAGAAATAATTCATCATATATTTGTGGTGTAGGACATTCAGACGTAGATCCAATGTTTGATTTTCCTGGTTGTTGGAGAATTTTCTCTCAAGGAGATGATCTTCAACCACATCAGAGAGTAATTGGATTTACTAATAAGCAACCATGGAAATGGAAAGGGCATCCTTGGATAGATCTTCCTCAGTGGGGAACAAATAATAGATGGAATGGTAATATTCCTTGGAATACAAGTTTAGGTATAGGTTCTACCTCTCCACACGCATGGAGATGGAATGCAGGTAATAACGAAGGTCATATGTCCTATCGTAAATCAAACCAGTTCATTGTTGGTAGTGGGCAGTTAGTTGCAGAGGGTGGAACACCAAACGAATACTATACTCAGGGTTATAGTACAACTCATACTATGGTAAGAGAGGCAGATATTTCAAATGCTATGAATGCTAAGAATGGTATGCAACCTGACATAGGAAACTTACCAAGACATAGAACTGATCATGATCCAAACATCATACAAGCATATCATAGTTGGACTTCTATGAGGGCAAACCTTCATAGTAATGGAACTCTAACCATGTCTGGACTATATGGTAATGGTTATCTAGGTGGAGGTGGTGGAAATGACCTTGGCACTGATCAAGGTATTAATATTCATAAAGCTTACTTTAAAGGAAGAAGTATTGTAAAAGTAGTATCTGGTGGTCATCAAGCAAGAGATAGTGATTCTCATATTGTTGCTTTAGATGAGTATGGAGAAGTTCATACTTGGGGTAGAAACGATACTGGTCAGTGTGGTATTTCTTCTGATAGAAGTGGTGGATTTAGAGATTCATCTCCAGATATTCATTACTTCTCTGCGGGAAGTATGGGTGTGAACAATCGAGTATATCTGGTTCATTCGATGAACAAGGATCTTTTCTTTGGAGGAAGAAAGATTGTTGACATCTGGGCAGGTCATAGATGGACTATGTGTATGGATGAGGAGGGAGAACTATGGTCTTGGGGTTATAATACTAGAGGTAATCTTGGTTATCCTACAAATAGTGGATTTGGAGATTCTGATAGATCGTATCAACCTCAGAAAATTAACATTAACTGGAATAGTTACGGAGGAATTCAAAAAGTTGTTGTTTCTTGTGGAGAAGCAAACACTGATAGTACCTATATTTTAGACGGACAAGGACATATCTGGAGTCAAGGATACAATGGATATGGACAGTTAGGATCAAATAACACATCCACAGGTAATAACAGTAGTTCTTTAGTAAGAAGAACAAGTTTGGCTGGTGCAGGAAGTATTGTTAACTTCTGGGCTGACCAGTGCAACAGTTACGGACACTTATGGTGGAGAAGAAGTAATGGAGACAACTATGGTGTTGGTTATGATGGACACTACAATATAACTGGAGATAGCAGTTCTCCTGGTTCTAACACTGGACTTAGTAACATAACTTATATGCCATCTAATAGCAGTAACCAGAGTTTAAAAAATTGTGTTGCTATGGTTGCTTCTGGAAGAGCAGGTGGTATTACTCAATACTTCCTTACTGATAAAGGACACGTTTATGCAACTGGTTGGAATGGATATGGAGAAAGTGGTTGTGGACATAGTAGCACAGTTACAAATAACCAAATCAGATACCAACAGAACGGTCAAAGACAGTATGCATTAGGAAGACAATTACACGCTTCTTTCTATTCTGCAGGTGGATCTAACGCTGCTGATAACACATCAACTTCTAGTACATATAGTAAAGGTCCAGGTAACGCTGCTTTCGCATCAGGTGGTGCGACTTGTATTGACATCTGGGGAACTGGAGACTATGATGGTAGTTCAAGTCACACTCCTTGGTCAATGACTTTATTTGATAACGGAGAGTTAACAGGTAGAGGTCGTAACTATGACTGGGGTGCTGCAATTAATATGGGTCATATCTGGGGTTCAATTCATCATCATGGAGCAGGGTAATTAAAATGTCTATTTCAACAACATACCAAATTATATCTAAAAATGAAACTTATTCATTAAATTGGCCAACTGAATTACTCTTCGATGAAACTGCGGGTAATGAGGAACCAATCGTTGGAATTTTAACTCATACGAGTGAAATTGATTTGTTTGATGAAGAAGGAAACGTTACAGGTATTTCAACCATAACTGATGAGGATCAAGTAAGATCTTTACCAGAGGACTTTGAACCAGAATCAGCTGAAGTTTTCCTTTATTCAAGTCATTTAAGTTTAGTTACTGGTGTTAATACTACAACAGAATACTGGGCAATACATCCTAATTATACATATGACAAGATAGCAACTGCATTCTATGTGCCTGATGAAAATTCAGTTGATAGATATGATGGAGACTTAGAGCAGTTAGCAGCTATGTCTGAAGAACAATGGTGCAATCTTCAGTTTGAAGATGATGCTTCTTTACAAACAAAAATTGGTACTAATTATACATTTATGATTTTAGAACAGAATGATAGTTTGAGAGATAAATATTTGAGCACTTCTACATCTCCAAATAATACATTCTTAGTTGATCAATTGGGTTTAAAACCATTGACTACAGAAGAGCATAATTTATTACAATCAATGAGCGATCATACATTTGAAATAAATGTTGGAATCTCAACCGACCCCATCGATGATCCTAACGATCATAGTATTCCTACAACACCGTAGCAAACCCTAAAATGGATAAACTTAGACATTTCGCAAAAGACATGACCCTCGATTATGCAGGGGAGTGGAATAAAAGTAAAATCTACGATAAAAATGATGTCGTTAGGATAGGCGGTTCTACTTGGATTTGTACAACTGATAAGTATAGAGAAGATAATAGATTTGGTTGGAATTATAAACCAGAGCACGATAAAGAAGGGTGGGAACAATATACTAGTGGTTATATTTGGACTGGTCAGTGGATGGATAAAGGAGAATATTATCCTGGTGATATTATTAATTACAATGGAGAACAATATGCTTGTGTAAAACACGGTAGATTTATTCATCCAGTTTATGAAGGAACTACTCGTGGATCTAGTTTCTGGGAAAAAATTTCTGCTCAGTCAAATATACAGAAAGGAGATAGGTGCATAGGATTCTGGAATAGAAATCCTTTTGGGTGGAGACAAACTGTTGGAAATAGAGATGATTTTACTAACCATGGTTTTACTATGGGTGATGTTGATGAACCAGGTATGGATCAAGATGGTATATCCATAATTAATGGAGAATATGAGGCAACTCATGTAGGATACCATGATAACTATGGTTGGGGTGGTGCAGAATGGGGATATGGTGGACAGCAAATGCAAGCTGCTAGTTCAGTGTTTAATTTCTGGGATGAGTATGATGGTAATGCTCCTAGAGGTTCAGCATACACAAATAGCACATCTGCAGCACCATGGCAAAGACCTAGAATAATTCAAGCTGTTGGTGACACTTATCATCATTATATGTTCTTGTTTGATACTGGAGAAGTTTTCTGTGCAGGGTGGCAAGGTAGTGGAGAAAAGGGAGATGGTGGTACAAATAATAGGTATTACACAAAAAGAGTAGGTAGAACTAATAATAATGGTGGTGGTTTTGACTATAACCAACAAATACAAACATATCAGGGCAGTAAGTCCCAGAGGGGACAAGGATTGATGATTGATATTCAGGCAATCAAGATTGGTACAAGTAACGAAGGAGACTATGCTAATAACTCCAGTTCTACCATGGGTGCTTTAGATATTAATGGACAGATGTGGACTTGGGGATACAATGGACACTCTGGTTTAGGTAGAAACTTTAGATATAATAACAACTGGTACAATAGTTATGTTCCTTCAAAGATTCCACAACAGGTATTTGATAATCGTAAACTTAAAGACTTCTGGTTAGGTGGTGGTAACTATCAACACGGACATGCCTTGGATGAAGATGGAAATCTATGGGCTTGGGGATATAATGGTTATGGTGCTCTTGGTCTTGGAGATGATCAATACCAAGGTCAACCTAGAAAAGTTCCTTATGACTTTAACAAACACGGTGGAATTAAAAAGTTTGTTAAAGCAGGATACAACAGTTATAACGTAACTTATGTTCTAACACATGATGGTGTTATGCATATATGTGGTTACATTCCGTGGGTTGGAGAAAACTTCTATCGTTCTGGTGCAAATAATGGTAATGATTATTGGTCTGGTGGTAAAACTTTCTCTCCAATGCAACAAGTTTTCTGGGGTGCAGGAAAGGCACTTGAGGTAAGTGGTTCTGGTTTGAAACAATTGTGGAGTATGACGGAATTATATAATGATGTGGAAGATTTCTGGGTAAATGCTGACCAAGGTGCAAATAGTTGTGTTCTAAAACAAAAATCAACTGGAATGTTATATGGTGTAGGTAATCAACAGAACTATACTTTTGGTACATATGATGCCTTTGCTGCTACAAACCCTGATTTTGGCGACAATCATATGTCAAATATTGAGGTATATTATCCAGTTCCTATGAATGTTACTGATAGTTCTGGAGAGGTTATAGATATGAAGAGATCTGGTAGTGGTAACACAGACTATAGACTTCGTGCATTCTTACTTAACACAGGTAGAATAACAACAGTTGGTAGTGGAGACTTTGAAGGTAGAGGTAGAGGTCCTCGTAACTCTTGGCCAATTCATTCAGACTCTATAGGTAAGTTCCCTTGGGAATTAGATGGTACAAATAACTATAACGGTTTAGAAATGAGATGTCATCAAAAAATGGCATGTATAAAGAGTAGTATTGTAAATGATGGATTCTCAATGATAGGACAAAACGATAAACTTTATCACGTTGGAGAGGGTAGTGGACTTGATGACACTAGAAGTGGAACACACGGAACATTCCCAACAAGAGTAGGTGGTGCTTAAATTACAAGGGGGATTGTAATTTAGTCAAACCTTTGCTATAATGATATATAATTCTATATTGCTGATTGAAGTGTATGCACTTTGCGAAGATTGCTTTAGATAATGGTGGTAGTATTCATCCTTTAATTATTCCTGCATCCATTACAAATGGAACAGGTCTGATGAATCCATCTGTTTATAATGATAATGGAAAGATTATTGTAAATTTAAGACACGTTAATTATACTTTCTACCACTCAGAGAAAAAGACTTTCCAACATCAATGGGGTCCTTTGACGTATGTGCATCCAGAAAATGATATGCACTTAAGGACAACAAATTATTATTTGGAGATGGATGATAATCTTGATATATCAAGATGGAATAAAATAGATACAACAAAATTAGATAAGGAACCTCTATGGGATTTTGTAGGTCTTGAGGATTCTAGAATATTTCGTTGGGAAGGAGATTTATATATTTCGGGAGTAAGAAGAGATACAACAGAGAATGGACAGGGCAGAATGGAACTTTCTAAAATAGAAGTTACTGAAGATGCTGTAAAAGAAGTTTCAAGAGTTCGTATTGATCCTCCAAAAGATCCAAATTCATATTGCGAAAAGAATTGGATGGCAATTACTGATATGCCATGGCACTATGTAAAATGGTCTAATCCGACAGAAGTTGTTAAGGTAGATCCTATTACAGGAAAATCAACGACTACACATCTAACTGATATGGTTAGTATTCCAAGAGATGTTAGAGGAGGATCTCATGTTATTCCAATGGACTTTGGACAAGCAGGGGATGAAAACTATCATTTTGCATTAACTCACGAAGTTGATTTGTTTGACAGCGAAGTTGGAAGAAAAGATGGACTTTATAAGCATAGATTTTTAGTCTGGAATAAAGCATGGCAATGCTGTGCATTTTCTAGAGATTTTTCTTTTATGGATGCACATGTTGAATTCTGTACTGGTATGTGTTACTATAAAGGAGATTTATTAATGACCTTTGGATTCCAAGATAATGCTGCGTATCTATTACGAGTCTCTCCTAAAGTTGTAGAAGATTTTATATACGGAAAGTACGATGAAAAGAACTGATATTATTCAATCCTTAATTGATAAGGTAGGTGCTGAGAACTATCTTGAAGTGGGTGTTTCAGCAGGAGAAAATTTTAGAGATATTAAATGTAAAAATAAAGTAGGTGTTGATCCAGAACCATCTACTCCTGCAACTATTCATATTGATTCTGATAGTTTTTTTAGAGATAATAAAAGAACTTTTGATGTAATATTCATTGATGGATTACATCATGCAGATCAAGTTTATAGAGATATCAATAATTCATTAGCAATTTTAAATGATAAAGGATTTATTGTATGCCACGATATGAATCCTCAACTGGAAGAGCATCAAACTCTCCCATATCGAGGAGGTATTTGGAATGGAGATTGTTGGAAAGCATATGTACGATTAAGGCAAGAGAGAGAAGATCTTGCTATGTGTGTTGTTGACGCTGATTATGGTTGTGGTATTATAGCAAAAGGTTATCAAGAAAAACTTGATAAGATAGATGATTTAAACTTTAATACTTTTTCTCAGAAAAGAAAAGAATGGTTAAATCTAATTTCACCAGAACAATTTTTATCTAAGATAGTGGTAGCAAATTCTAACGAAGTTGAATATGATAAGAAGTATCTTACTCATTTACTTCATCAGTATATTCAAGACCCAGACGACGCAGAAATAAATTATTATCTTGCGATGTTTTATTGGGATATAGGACAGACAGCAGCTTGTATGTCTTATTGCCTAAGAACGGTTGAAAGAAGTGAAAGTAAATTACTACAATATGAATGCTTGATTCGTGCTGCGATGTGCTATGAAAAACAAGGAACAAGAAAGTTCACTGTTAAAGGATTAATTCAAAATGCGATGATTGTAATGCCAAGTCGTCCAGAAGCACATTTTCTTCTTGCAAGACATTATGAACATCATAATCAAAGCGATGACGGTGCTTGGAAAGATTGTTATCAAACTGCCTGTATAGCAGAAGCATTTTGCGAAAGAGATCCAGAACCACTTCGTACACAAGTTGATTATCCAGGATATTATGGTATTCTTTTTGAGAAAGCAATATCATCTTGGTGGTGTGGTCTCTGCGATGAGGCTAGAGATATGCTTCAAGATCTTCTTGACAACTATGATCTTAACGAAACTTACAGAGCAGCAGTTATCGACAATCTTAAGAGATTGACTAAAGATAATAATGTAGGTTTACCTAAGTTGAATTGGTATAATAAAAAAGATCATAAAAAACTTAGACATAATTTTAGAAACTCTAAAAATATAGAAAAGAACTATGCGGAATCTTATCAAGACATGTTTGTTCTTTCTATGTTAAATGGTAAAAAGAACGGAACATACCTTGAAATTGGTGCAGGTAATTCTTTCTATGGAAACAATACTGCATTGATGGAAGTTAATTATGATTGGAAAGGTGTTGCGATTGATATTGATGAGAATTTTGTCAATGCACATAATAGTGAAAGGAAACATAACTGTGTTCTAAAAGATGCTCTTAAAATAAATTATGAGAGATTTCTATTAGGATTAGATATGCCAAATGACATTGATTATTTGCAGTTAGATTGCGATCCTCCAGAGGTAACTTATAAAATTCTTCTCAATATGCCATTTGAAACTCATAGGTTTGCTGTTATAACTTATGAACACGATTACTATTGCGATGAAACTAAATCTTTTAGAAATAAGTCTAGAAAATACCTTGAATCTTTTGGTTATAAATTAGTTGTAGATAATATATCTCCAGATGATGAAAGACCTTATGAAGATTGGTGGGTTCATCCAGATTTAGTTGATCAAAAGATCATAGATAAAATGCTTTGCGTTGACGGTAAAACTAAAAAAGCTGAAAAATACATGTTCAATTCTTTATAAAATTATGTCGATACCAGTTATTGGAGTTCCTGTTACTAATAGTACTTTTTGGGTAAGTCGTTTGCTAACTAGCATTGATTATCCTGTTGATGAAGTCTTTATTGTTAATAACAATGGTAGGGGAGAACTTGATGAAGATCTTGCAAAGTTGGCAAGTTTAAAGTATAAGTATATTAAAAAGGTAAAAGTTGCGAATTTACCTGGTAATCTTGGAGTCTCAGGTGCTTGGAATTTAATTATCAAGTGTTATGTTATGGCACCATATTGGATCATATGTAATGATGATGTTTCTTTTTGTCCAGGATTCTTAGAAGAAATGATTAACACCGCCAATTCAGATCCAATGATTGGAATGGTGCACGGAAACAAAGGAGATTATGGTGTAGGTAGTTGGGATTTATTTCTTATAAGAGAAAGTATTGTTAGACAATTTGGTTTGTTTGATGAAAATTTATATCCTGCATATTGCGAAGATGCTGATATGATTATGCGTTTCATACATCGTCCTATCAAAAAAGTAATAGAATTAGAAAGTCAGTATTATCATGGATTTGGAAAGAAAGATGAGTACTATACTCATGGAAGTCAAACCAAAAAGACTGAACCAGAGTTGGCAGAGAAACTTGAAAGATCCAATGTATTGAATATTGATTACTTAACTGAAAAATGGGGTGCAAATTGGAGAGTTCAAGGACCAACTTACTTACCGTGGGAAGGAGATTCAATGGAAACTAATCCAAACGGAGATGCGAGAAGAGTTTCAAGCACAACTTTTGATTTAGATTTTATACGTAGTAAACATTTAGGGTTCTAATGCTAAGTGATAGTTTTCTTACAGTTAATCCAAATTATAGAAAACATCAACGAGTAATTATAGTTGATAATTTCTATAAAGATCCTGATCAGGTCAGGAAGTTTGCTCTGGAACAAGATTTTTATGACGATGAAGGTTACATCGGAAGAAGAACTCGCAAACAGTTTTTCATACCAGGTTTAAAAGAAGCATTTGAAGATCTATTAGGAACCAAAATTACCAAATGGGAAGAGCATGGAATGAATGCTAGGTTCCAACATAATTGGGCAGGAGAAAAATTAGTTTATCATTGCGATGAACAAACTTGGGCAGGTATGATATACTTGACACCAGATGCTCCTCCTGAGTGTGGAACATCTATGTTTAGACATAGAGCAACTAAGGTTCATCATAATACCATGATTGATTGGGAATCTGGACAAGGTAACGAAGTATTTCCAGGTAGAACTTTCTTAGACAAAACACCATATGAAGTCGTTGATGTTGCAGGAAATGTATATAATAGACTAGTTCTTTTCAGTGGTGGAAACATACACGCTGCTTCAGAATACTTTGGCGATTGTTTAGAGAATTGTAGATTGTGGCAAATGTTCTTCTTTGATTAAGAAGAGAACCTTAAGTAAATAAATATAATTTTAGGATCAAAGATGAACGTAGCAGTTTTTTCCAAACCAGATTGTCCTTATTGCGATAAAGTAAAAAAAATATTTAAGTTGACAAATATCAACTGTGCGGTATATAATTTAGATGAACACTTTAACAGAGATGCTTTTGTATCAGAATTTGGAGAAGGTTCTACCTTTCCTCAAGTCGTAGTCGATGGTCGAAAGATAGGAGGTTGTAATGACACTGTTAAATTTTTAAGGGAGAAGAAAATCGTTTAATGAATCAATTAAAATCAAATAACGACCTTGAAATAAATCGTGGTTTTGAATTCCTAATAAGAAATAAACAAAAACGACATAAACCAATACATATTATTTTTAAAAGAGTTGGTTCTTTCTTCAAAAGAGAAATAAACCTCTATTTTGAATTTTCTTTATCCGTAAAGAAACATAAACTAAATAAACAAAATACCTTAAAGGAGGTGCGTAAATGAATTTGAGCACTATCGATATAATACTTATATCAGTATTACCAATATCATTTGTACTTTTTTCATTGGGATCTATAGTAGGTTGGCTAGTAAGAGATTATATGCTAAACTATCAGGAGATACCAAAACCACATCCTGAGATGTTTGATATGAATGGGAATTTGGTTCCCGACGAGGTAATTGCATTTAACTTTGAAAATTATGACAACAACGAAACCGAAGAAGACGACTAGAAAGACAACAAAAGCAGCTCCTATTCCAGATCTCCCAGTAAATCCATTTTTATTTGAGGTTCTTGATGTTGTTGTAGCACAAAAAACAAAAGCAAGAAAGATTGAAGCATTAAGAAAATTTGGAGACAATGCTCTGAAGACTATCTTCATTTGGAATTTTGATGAAACTGTAATATCCACACTGCCACCAGGCGATGTTCCATATGCTGCTGTAGATGAGCAGGATTCTTTTAGTGGAACTCTAAGCGAAAAGATTCGCGATGCTGTTGATAAGATGGGAGAGTTAGGAACTAGGTCTTTAGGATCTCAAGATCAAGGAAGATCATCTATAAGAGCAGAGTTCAAAAGATTCTATAACTTTGTTAAAGGTGGTAACGATTCTCTCAGTTCTCTTCGTAAAGAGACTATGTTTATTAACATCCTTCAAGGATTGCATCCACTGGAGGCAGAGATTGTAGTTCTAACAAAAGACAAAAAGTTACAAACTAAGTATAAATTGACCAAAGAGATTATTGCTGAAGCATACCCAGATATTAAATGGGGAAATCGTTCTTAACTGAAATTTTTTTATTATGGCAGAGAAAGAAACTAAAACAGACTTAAAAAAACCCGCTAAAAAAGTAACGAAAAAACCAGAAGTAAAACAAAACTGGTCTTCTAATGAAAAGCAAACATCGAAAGATGTTTATGGTTGTGAAATTTTAGTGGACAATGGCACTATGGAAGAGGTGTCAAAAACAGAATACCCTAATGATGCCTTTATAGTAAAGTATCATGTTGATGATAAAGTTTGTCTTGACCTAACAAGAGGTAGTCGTACTGCATTATTTGATATGTACTATGATAAGTTCAAGAAAGAATTAAAGGAAATAAATTGGGGTAAAGGAACTATTAGTCCTAAGATATGGGGATACAAAAGTCCTCAATCAAAAAAGAAGAAGTAAACCTAAATACAGTAGTATCAAAATTTACATGAGGAATCAACTAATCAAAGCACTTCTAGCACATGCACAAGGAGATATCCAAAAGCACGTAGCAAATGTTGAAGTATACTTATCTAATCCTGTAGGAATTGGAGAGCACTCTAATATTGTAGAGGCAATCGAAGAGGAACTTAATATGATTGCTAAGTATGAAGATCAAGTTGAAGTTATTAAAAAGTATTTTAAAAATGAAGGGCAAAACCAAAATTGACTTTTATTTACCAAAATAGTCGAAAAAAATTCCCGCCAAAATTTTGAACTCTAAAGATTTTATAAAATTGTAACAGAAGTTACACTATTACTTGACTATATACTGTACATGTGTTAGTATTCTAACATACGTTCATCTTATGGGCATTTTTCTATCATTTCTACTCGCTAACCACGAACCAGTCCATTGGACTATTAAGTGTAATGGGTGGAAGGAACTGTCTTCAGAGGTTCGACAAGATCAATATCTTGATGAACAATCAAAGTCAGATCTGTTAAACTACTTTAAAACTAAAGTAGAAGAAGAATGCGATTTTGAACCATAAGACGCAAGTAAGCCGACACGGAACGGGT
>Ga0207985_1000366_pt1 | contig 12466 bp, 10 predicted proteins | sample ETNtaG_3_FD_185761 | JGI IMG/M metagenome (GOLD analysis project Ga0207985, IMG submission 185761) | Marine microbial and viral communities from oxygen minimum zone, Eastern Pacific Ocean - ETNP201302SV84 (SPAdes) (version 2) | ecosystem: Environmental > Aquatic > Marine > Unclassified ...
AAAAATGAGCCGTCACTTTCATCAGCTTCGGTAAAAATATGTTTGCCTTTGCCAAGCTTTGCATTTGATGCAAAAGATTCTACCTTCCCGCCAATGATGTATGTAGGATCAAGTTCATTACTGCTAAAAATATGAGCAAGAATACAAGTTATAGTGGTTTTGCCATGACTGCCGGCTATTGCAACACTTTCTTTAAGCATCATTAAATTTGCCAGCATTTCAGCTCTTTTGATGACTGGAATTTTTAATTTTTCAGCCTCAGATACTTCCAAATTTTCATGTGAAATAGCCGATGAAATAACAACCAAATCCTTTTCTGCTACATTTGAGGCATCATGGGCATAAAAAATCTCAGCTCCAAGAGACTCAAGTCTCTGCGTTATTGGAGTGTCAACTAAATCGGAACCAGAAATTTCATAATCTAAATTGATTAGTATTTCAGCAATGCCACTCATTCCGGCACCACCTATTCCAATTAAGTGTATTTTTTTTATGTCATTCATTTGAAAGAATTTTTTTGACAATCATATTTTTTTTATCCGTTAAAGAAATCCTGGATATGTTTTTTTTCATCTTTTCAAGAATCTCAGGATTTTTAACTATTTCAAATAATATTTTTTTTAAATTTTCTTCCAAAAGATCCTCTTCACAAATAAATGCAGAGTTTTTCTCTGCCAGGAATTTAGCATTTTCATGTTGATGATTATCAATTGAATTTTTCAAAGGAATGAAAATTGCAATATTTTGAGTTTCACAAATTTCAGATACGGACAGAGCTCCTGCTCTTGAAATTATTAGATCCGCATTTGAATAAAAGCTTTCCATACTTTCTACAAATTCAAAGAGCTTTAAATCAAAATTTTTTTTACAAGAATCGTAGTACGATTTTGTTTCTTCTAGGTTTCCTTTGCCACATTGGTGCGACAAGATAAATTTAAAATCAGGAAAATCTTGTGATAGCTGGCTGAAAACTTTGGGTACAGTTTTGTTAATCAATCTAGCTCCAAGACTTCCTCCCATGATCTTGATATCTAACTCACCAGAGCAGGGTTTCTTTTTCACAACTTTTTGTGCATCAAGATTTATTAAATTGCCAGAGAATATTGCTTTCTTTTCTTCAAAAAAATCTTGGGTTTTTGGAAAACCGCAAAAAATCTTATCTATTTTTTTATACCGAGCTAAAAGTCTATTTGTAGAACCAGGTATAGAATTTTGTTCTTGAATATATATTGGTCCAGAAAAGTGTGCCAAACCTACTAAAGAGACATACCCTCCAAAACAAACTAGGATATTTCTTTTGGAAAAAATATTCCCAATTTGAAATTCTAGAAAAAATCTCAAGAATGAGAAAATCAAAAAAATAAGACTTAAGATTTTAAAAAATAAAGATTTGCCTCTGAAGCCAGTTAATGGATACCGATAAAATTTTATACCTAAATCTTTGCATATTTGTTCTTCCGGTCCTCTAGACGAGCCAATCCAACTTATTTCAACAGTCTCTTTTAGAAGCATCTCGCTTAATTTTTTTGCAGGAAATACATGTCCCCCTGTCCCCCCTGCACAGATAATAATTTTTTTATTTTTATCTGACATATTTTTTAGACAGAAACTTTATTTGAAAAGTTTGCTTCAATCTTTATTTTCTGAACTAAGGCAATCAAAACAAACATGAGCATCAAGTTAGAACCTCCAAAGCTTATTAATGGTAACGTAATACCTTTTGTAGGTAACAATCCCGTTGAAACGCCGATATTTATAAAAACATGCAGAGCTATTAAAACTCCCGCTCCATAAGATACTAAACAACCAAAAGTATAATCATTTTGACGAGCATATCTTCCTATCATAAAACATCTGAAGACTAAGTATGAGAAAGCTAAAATTAAAACTAAACTAAAAACAATGCCTAATTCTTCTGTGATAATCGCAAAAATAAAGTCGGTTTGAGCATCCGACAAAAATCCCTCTTTCATTTGGCTATTTCCAATGCCTACTCCAAACCATTGACCATTACTTATTGCGCTTAAAGAAGCTCTTAACTGCTCTGCAAATTCGTTATTCCAAGGATCTAAATATCCCATAATTCTTTTGATTCTGTAGCTCGCTGTAAATATCAAGCCAATAAATGTAAATAATCCAACTATAAAAATTGATATCAGATGCTTTAGAGGAGCTCCAGCAATAAAAAGTATAGAAAAAGATACAATAAATATTACTGCCGATGAACCTAAATCTGGCTCAAGCAAAATAAGCAATATGGAAAGCGAAATCAAAAAAACAGGTTTAAAGAAGCCTAACCATTCTTCTCTAAATTCATCGTATTTTCTAATGCAATATGAGGATATATAAATGATAAGCGAAAACTTCATCAATTCAGAAGGTTGAAAAGAAAAGCCCAAAACTCGAATCCATCTAAATGCGCCGTTAACTTCTTTTCCTATGAAGGGGACAAAAACCAATATCAATAAAAGTAAAGAGAACAATAAGAAATAAATTGAATTTTTTTGCCAAAAGCTCATTGGCATTCTGAAAGCAAATAATGCAATAACAAACGCAATGAAAATTTTTTGAATATGACTCAAAGTCATGTTAAGCGATCCCGAAGTGAGAGGGAGAGATACGGAAGTAACCATGACAATACCAAAAAATAATAAGAACGTTGAAATGAACAACATAGGTATATCAATATCAGCAAAGCCAAGCGAGCGATCATGCTTACCAAGAAAAATCCTTTGCAATGTTGATTGGTTTTTAAATTTTGGCATTCAAAACTAAATCCTTAAATTTTTTTCCTCTTTCCTCAAAGCTTTCAAACATATCTAAGCTAGAACATGCTGGCGAAAGAATCATAACGGTATCACTTTCAATAATTTTTAATGCCGAGTGAACTGCCTCTTCAAGGTTTGAAACTTCTTGAGATTTTGACGAATCAAGAAGCTTTTTTAAAATTTTTGTACTCTCGCCAAAATAATAAATTTTCTTTGCACGTTTATTTAGATAATCAGTGAAACTTTTAAAATCCTGATTTTTTGATCTTCCTCCGCAAAAGACTATCAATGACTTGGATTCATCGACACTTTTCAGGCCTTCTAATGATGAAGCTACATTAGTTGCTTTTGAATCATCTATGAAGGTTATGTTTTCATCTATTTGATGAAAAAGTTCCATTCTGTGAGGAAGCTGAGCAAAACAATTCAAAATATCTTTTTCTAAAAAATTAAGATTTAAGCAGGAACAAATTTCTTTGATTGCATTGTAGTTTTGATCTTTTATAGACCCTTTATTGCTAAAAAAATAATCAGCTTGTGGGATAAATTCTTTGAGATTTTCGTTAACAATTGAAATTTCACTACTGTCACTTATCTTCTTTTTTATTTTTGCATATTCATTGAAACTTCCATGTCGATCAATATGATCAGGTGTAATATTTAACAAAACTGATAATTTGAATTTGGGTAATGGTGCTATATCCAAATGAAAGCTTGAAACCTCTAAAACAAAAAAGTCTTTTTTTTCCTCCACGAATTCCAAAACTGGTCTTCCGATGTTTCCAATGGCAAGAGTATCTAAATGTTGGTAATTAAATAATTTTTCTAACCATGAACAAACTGTAGATTTTCCATTGGTGCCAGAAATTAATATTTTTTTTGATGTGTTTTCTTCTAAAAAAATATTTATATCACTTTTAATTTCAATGTTTTTCTCTTTGGCTGTTTTGATTATGTTGTGATTTAAGTCAAATCCTGGACTGCAGGCTATAAATTTTAAGTTGTTAAAATCGATTTCTTCTTCGGTAATAAAATTAAAATTTAAATTTTTTTTTAAATTGAATGACTCCTTTTTTACCCTCGTATCGAAAGTAATGAATGGTTGTTTTATTTTAGAAAAATAATCTCTAAATGACTCTCCTGTAATTCCTTTGCCAAGGATTAGAACAGGTTTGGATGAATTCATTTTTATCTTAGTCTAAAGGTAGCCAAAGCAAAAAGAACAAGAATTAAAGTAACGATCCAAAATCTGACAATTATTTTTGGTTCAGCTAGCCCTGAAAGTTCATAATGATGATGTAAGGGAGCCATTTTAAATATTCTTTTGCCAGTTAGTTTGAAAGAAGCAACCTGAAGAATTACAGACAGAGTTTCTATTACAAAAACTCCCCCCATCAACATCAATATAAACTCTTGTCTAATACTTACTGCGATAATTCCTAATGCCGCACCTAAAGACAGAGATCCAACATCGCCCATGAATATTTGTGCTGGATAAGTATTAAACCAAAGAAACCCTATCCCAGCTCCAACTAGCGCCCCACAAAAAATTACTATTTCTGTTGAATAAAAAAGATAGGGAACATTAAGATAATCCGAGAGAATTGCATTGCCCGAAATGTATGCAATTATTCCCATTCCTGCAGCCACCATTACAGAAGGCATTATTGCTAGTCCATCTAGCCCATCAGTTAAATTAACAGCATTTGCAGTTGCAACAAGAACCAAGGCGCTGAATAAAATGAACCAAATCCCAAGTTGCAGAGCAAAGTCTTTGAAAAAAGGAAGAAACAAAGTAGTTTCTTCTGCGCTAGTAGCAAAATAGTAGATCAATGAACTTGCAGATAAAGCTACTAAAATTTCCCATAAAAGCCTACTTCTACCACTTAGACCTTTGCTATTTGAATAACGCAGTTTTAAATAGTCATCAATTAACCCAATAACACCAAATAAAAAGGTTACTGCCATTGAAACTAAAAGATATTTATTACTTAAATCTCCCCAACAAAGGCATGAAAATACAATAGAAAATAAAATTAATAACCCTCCCATCGTGGGAGTTCCTTTTTTTTCTAAATGACTTTGAGGGCCTTCGTCTCTGATGATCTGACCATATTTTTGTTTTGCTATAAATCTTATAAAAGTCTTACCAAAAAAAAGAATAAAAACCAATGAGGTTAAAGTTGCAAGGATTGCTCTAAAAGTGAAATAGTTGAAGATCCTTAAAGGCCCAAAGCTTTCCGCTAAATATTCAAGTATTGGTAAAAACATTTTAAGTAAGATTCTTGATGATGTTTTCCATTTTAACCGAACGTGAACCTTTGAAGAAAATTAAAGCATCTTCTTCAAGATATTCCTTCAAATAAGAATCAATTTCTTCTCTTTTAAAGAAAGATATATTTGATTCTTTCAAATTCACCTTGAAATCTATTGCTAAAACAATATCAAATATTAAAGATGCCTCTTTGAGGATATATTTATGTAAGTCTTCGGATTTTTCTCCAAGTTCTCCCATTTGCCCCATAACGCATATTTTTTTTTGATATTTTGAACCTTTTTCAATAAAAGAAATTTTTGAAAGATCTAAATTTTTTATTTTTTTAAAAGCGTATAAAAAGGAATCTGGATTTGCATTGTAAGAATCATCAATGATCAGAGCTTTTGACTTTGATTTTCTTATTTCAAACCTGCCAGGAACGTCAATTTTTTTATCTAAGAAGCTATCTATTTCTTCAGGAAGATACTCAACCTCTAGCAGATCATTAATTTTTATAATGGCAGTTTTCATTAATTTTTTTGGATCATTGTCGCTTGTGAAAATTCTTTTTTTTCCAGACGATTTATCTCTAACTAGATTTAAATATTTTTTTGGAATGTCCCCTAAACAATATCCTTCATCCTTGGTAAAAACAAAAATATCACTTTTTTCATTTGCTACGCCATCGATATTTTTTAGGCCTTCTAAATGAGCATTTCCAATATTCGTAATTATGCTTAAATTCATTTTCAAAATATTTGCCAATTTTGAAATTTCTCCAGGATTATTTGTTCCAATTTCAAAAAAACCCACTTTATGATGCGGGCTTAATTCCAAAAGAGAAAAACAAAGGCCATAAAAATTATTAAAATTTCCATGACTTTTATAGACATCATTTTGCTTAAATTTCTCCTTGAAGTATTTACTTAGAGTTTCTTTTGTTGTGGTTTTACCATTACTCCCTGTAATTCCAACCACCAGTCCCTCAAATAGTTCTCTTTGTTTTTTGGCAATATTTTCTAAAAAAGTTTTCGTATCCTTAACAAGAATATGATTTTTATTATCAATCTTTTTTTCAGAAACAACACATGCTGCCCCAAGATCATATGCTTCAGCGATAAATTTATGAGCATCATGATTTTGCCCTTTAAGGGGTATAAATACATCGCCTCCTTTGATTTCTTTTGAATTAAAAACTATTTTTTTGAAATCAATATTTTGACAATAAATTCTTCCTCCTCCAAAGGCCGCAAGATTTTCTATATTTTTTTTAAATAACATCCTTCAATTCATTTAAAATTGTTAAATCGTTAAATTCTATTTCCTTGCCTTTTAAAATTTGAAAGTTCTCATGGCCCTTTCCAGCAATAAGCAAAACTGATTCTTGTTCCAATTTCTTAAGTTTTTTTAAGCCCTCAGAGATAGCTTCTTTTCTGTCAAAAATAATGTCAAAGTTTTTTAAATGCATATCTTTGACAATTTGAGCCACTATTTTTTTTGGATCTTCATTTCTTGGATTGTCGTTTGTAATAATTTGAAAATCCGATTTCTCTTGGGCGATTTTTCCCATATCCCCTCTTTTAGATGAATCTCTTTCCCCGCCACATCCAAATAAAGTTATGATTTTTCCTTTATAGCTACTTCTCAAATAATCCAAAACAGATTTCAATGCATCTGGGGTGTGTGCATAGTCTACGTAGCAAATTTTGTCCTGAAATAAAGAGATTTTTTGTAACCTGCCAGGAAGGTTTTTCAAATTTTTAAGCATTTCTGCCTCAAAGTCTATTTCATTGAATATTTTTCCGTAGAGGCCCAAAGCACATAAAAAATTTGAAATCATAAATTTACTTTTAAAAGGAAGATAATTTGTTAAATCTCCCCAAGGAGTTTTTATTAAGTTATTTTCTAAGTGTAAATTTGCAGTTTTGTCATTCACTGAAACAGTCAAAGTTGATTTGTTTTCAGAATGAATTTCCATTCCTAAATCATTATCAATGGATACGATGTTGTTTTCATCGGATGTTGAGAAAAAGCTTTTTTTAGCATTTCTATAACTACTAAAATTTTTATGATAATCAAGATGGTCTTTTGAAAAGCTTGTGAGGGACTTAGCAAAAAAATCTAAACCAGAAATTCTGCTCTGATCTATGCCATGTGAGGAAACTTCCATAAGGAAGTACTTTCTCTTCAAATCGATAGATTTTTTTAAAAAATGATGAAGTAAAAAATTATCTGGTGTAGTTAAGGGAGTGAATTGTGTATTTTTAAGATTTGAAACTTCTGGTGTATTCGTTAATAGAGTTGCATTGGAATCCTTGAAAGATAAAAGCTGGTGAAGAAAAAATGCGGTTGAAGATTTTCCATTTGTACCGGTAATTCCAACAATCTTGATACTTTTTTTTGATCTTGCAAAAAGAGTCTCTAGATATTTATCTTTATGATTGACTAAATTCGAATCAAATAAGTTTTTATCTTTTAAATGTTCATGGAGGTTTACCTGACTAATGACAATTTTGGCGCCTTTATCAATAGCATCTTTGGAATATTTAAGTGCTTCCTTTGGATTTTTTGAAAAAGATATGAAAGCATAGTCTCGCTTTACAAAATTTGAATTATCGGTAAATCCAGTGATTTTTATACTTTCTAATTTCGAAAGATTTTCTGTTAAGGAAAGCATTATTAAAGTTTTTGAATGGTTTCAATGATCTCCGAAAATATTGGAGCAGCAACATCGCCTCCTCCATCACCGTTAATCTTTGGATTTTTTACAAATAGTCCGACCAAGTACTCTTTATCTTCTATTTTCGTCATTCCTATGAATAAGGCATTATGCAAATCCTCATTATACTTTTGATCCTTAAAAATTCTTGCCGTTCCTGTTTTGCCAAAAACATCATGATCATTAACTTTAGCCCGAAATCCGGTGCCATTTTTTATTGCTTGGTACAATATTTTCTTTATTTGTTTAGCATTTTCTTTGCTAAGGATTCTTTCTTCTTCAAATTGAGATGAGTTTTTTATTAATTTAAGTGGGCGATAAACTCCTTCTGAAAAAATTGTACTGTAAGCAGAGGTTAATTGAACTAGAGTTGTCTGAAGACCATATCCATAACAAAGTGAAACTTTTTCTCTGAGTGATAAATTTTTATATTCTGGGAGATAGCCTTCTCGGGTTGAGATAAAAATTTCATTCATATACTTCCCCAAACCAAGAGAGTAATAAGTTCTAAGAATTAGACTGGGATCAAAATCAGCGCATAGCTTTACCATGCCGACATTACTGGATTTAGAAATTATTTCTTCTGTAGATAATGTCCCATAGTTTCTGGCATCTTCAGTTTTATAACCTTCAAACTCTATCCACCCTGGGGAAGTATTTACTGCTGACTCAATTAACTCTGGATTGTTTTTTAATAAGGCAGATAAAGCTAAGGGTTTTACTGTTGAGCCTGGCTCGAAGAGCTCTATCACTGAATTATTTTTCAATAATTCCATGTTATTAAGTTTTTTTCTATTGTTGGGGTCAAATGACGGAAAATTTGTCATTGCTAGAATTTCATTTGAATCCAAGTCAATCATTATGCCTGACGCAGATTCTGCATTATGAAATTCAACAGCTTTTTTAAGCTTGTCAAATAAGACAAATTGAATTTTAGAGTCAACCGTTAAGTTTACTGATGAGCCATTAATTGGCTCTTTAATTATTTTATTTTGAATAACGCCTGATTTTCTAGAAAGAATTTTTTCTTGATAACCGTCTTCTGCCTTTAAAGTTTCATCAAGAGCAAACTCAATTCCATTAACACCTTCGTTTTTATAATTAGTAAGTCCTATCAATTGAGAAAATATCTCTCCTTGAGGATAGTTTCTTTTAAATGTTCTCTTGCTAATGACTATTCCAGGAATTTCTAAAGACTGAATGAGTTCTTTTTTTTGTTTTGCTACTTTTTGATTGAGAACCAAATATTTGGTTTTTTTTCTGGCTAACCGTTTTTTTAACCTATCAATATCTAAATCTAAATTAGTCGATATGAGATTTATATGAATTGGGTCAAATGAAAAATCCTTTAGGGAGATGCCGATCTCATAAGATGGAATATCTTCAGCCAAAACATTGTTATTTCTATCAAAAATTACTCCTCTTTTTGAAGCAATAGAAGATTGCCTGATTGAAGCTTTTTGTGAAAATTCTTTTCCTAAACTAAAATCATTTTTTTGAAAAAAGACTAACTTAGTTGGTAAAGCTAATAGGATAAAGAATATTACAATCCAGAGAGTAAGTTCTCTGTATTTATTATTCTCGCTTGCATTCAAATCAATCTATCTGTTTTCTCACAAATGACGGTATGTCTAAATAATCACTTTTTTTGGTTGATTCATTCTTAGCAATTTCATTTTCAACTTTTCCTAAAGTTGGTACTTCTTGAAATCTACCGTATGGATCATTAGCAACCTTAAATCCTGAAGCTCTATCATTTTGTTGAGAGCTGTCTGATAAGCCAGTCGCTATGATTGTGACTTTTATATCTCCTTCCATGTCTTTATCTTCTACTGCACCATGGATTATTTGAGCGCCATCGCTCGCAAATTCTGATACTTGTCGAAGAACGTCCTCTATCTCACCAACCTTAATGCCTTTTCCAGTTATATTTACTAGAACTCCTTTTGCATTTTGTAAATTTATATCCTCCAAAAGCGGACTCCCTACTGCTTGAGCTGCTGCATCTTTTGCTCTGCTAGGACCACTAGCAACTCCTGTTCCCATCATGGCAACTCCTTGCTCAGCCATGACAGTTCTAACATCGTTAAAGTCCACATTTATGTAACCAGTCTGAGTGATGATGTCAGCGATACCTCTCACAGCTCCTAACAAAACATCATTTGCATGGCCAAAAGCTTCTAACATGGTGCAGTCGCCTCCAAAAACTTCACTTAGTTTTTGATTTGGAATGGTTATTAAAGAATCAACTTCCGACCTCAGCTCTTTAATTCCTGCTTCTGCCAAATCATCTTTAAACTCTAAAGACATTGGTTTTGTAACAATAGCTACTGCTAAAGCGCCAACCTCTTTTGCAGCTCTAGCGACTATAGGAGCTGCACCAGTTCCAGTTCCTCCTCCCATTCCTGCTGCTATGAAAACCATATCGGCACCATCAAACATAGTCGTTAACCTTTCATAATCATCTAGAGCAGTGTCTCTGCCTACATCTGGCTTTCCTCCAGCTCCTTGCCCATGATTATTTAATTCTCCTAAGATTATTTTTTCAGCTGCTTTATTTTTAGTTAATGCTTGAGAATCAGTATTTGCGGAAATTGTTTCCACACCTTCAACTCCGTTAGCTACCATGTGGTCTATGGCATTGCCCCCACAGCCGCCAACGCCAACTACTTTTATTATGGTTTGATTTCTCTTACCATTATCTACTAGTTTATATTTCATAACTCCTCCTAAAATAAAGTTAAAAAGTATTCTGTATCCATCTAAAGGCTTTATTTAATAAGCCTTTTTCGTTTAACATCGCAAAGTCCATGTAATCTTCTTCCTGTTCCTTTTGAGCAAACAAAATTAATCCAACTGCTGTGGAATATATGGGATTCGATAAAATATCGCTTAAACCAATCAATCCCTGAGGTTTTCCGACTCTGACAGGAGCTTGAAATATTGCCTCCGCTAATTGAGAAATACCCTCTATTCTTGATGCGCCCCCGGTCAACACTATTCCTGCGGGTATTGCTTGAGCAAGATTTATATTTCCCATTCTTTGCTTAATAATTTGAAAAATTTCTTGATATCGTTCTTCGATAACAGTCGATAGGCCATGTCTTGAGAATGATTGGTTTTCTCTACCATTTATTGATTGAGTAGTTATCATTTCGTCGGAATCTGCTAATTCACTCCAAGCACAACCATGTTTCTTTTTAATCTCTTCCGCATTTTGAATCGAAGTTTGAATTGCCCTAGCAATATCATTAGTAACATGTGTTCCTGCAATAGGTACATTTACTGTATGACTAATTGCTCCATCTGAAAAAATTGCTACGTCAGAAGTTCCGCCACCAATATCAATAAGACAAACACCTAATTTCTTCTGATCATCCGTAAGAACTGAATGGCTAGATGCAAGTTGTTCCAAGACATATTTTTGAACATCAATTCCACATATTTTCATGCAAGATCCAATATTTGTTGCTGAATTCTTAAGACAAGAAACCAAATGAACATGGGCTTCGAGCCTTACTCCTGCCATACCTAATGGCGCCTTTACTCCAGGTTGATTATCAATGATGAATTCCCTTGGCAAAGCATGCAAAAGCTCGTAGCCCTCTGGAATTCTTTGAGCTTGAGCTGTAGACATAACCTTTTCAACCTCGCTCATTTTTACTTTTTTATCTTTTATTGGCACGGCTCCTGAAGAATTCAAACCATTAACACTCCCGCCTGAAATTCCTACGAAAGCTTTTGTAACCTGCCTTCCTGACATAAGCTCAGCTTTAGAAACTGCCTCTTTGACGGCTGCAACTGTAGATTCAATATCCACAATAACTCCATCTCGAAGACCTATTGAATTTTGAATACCTAAGCCCAAGACGTTTATGCCCTCTGAGGTATTCTCTGCAATTATGCAAACAACTTTAGAGGTTCCTATATCTATTCCAACTCTTAAATTGTTTTTGTTATTATTCGCCATTAATAATATCCAATTGCTAATTTATTTTTATGTCTCAGGTCTATGGTTTTAAAGTTTTTTAATAAATTTTGTGAATCTTTGCTCTGGAAGAATAATTTCAGGGTTCTAAGTTGATCAGGGAGTTGAAAATCTTGAAATTTAATAAATTTCTTATTGGTCGTTTGAATTTTTATTTGCCCAAATTTTTTATGTTCCATTTCTTCAATTTGAAGATCTTTCAAGAGTAGGACCTCTTGAATTGCATAATAATTACTCATCAACCCCAAAGGTTCTTTGCTAGCAGTTGATAAATTAACCAAAGATATCTCAATCAAACACAAATCGACTTACAAAGGAATTGGAGATGATGCAGCTGTAATCAACAAAGGAAATCTTGAAACAGTCTTATCCACGGACATGTTAATTGAAGGCATTCATTTTGACATGGTTTTTACTCCGTTAAAGCATTTAGGCTATAAAGCAGTTGCCGTAAACGTCAGTGATATTTGTGCAATGAATGCCACACCAACCCAAGTATTGGTTTCTATTGCAATATCTAGCAAATATTCTCTTGAAGCTATCGAAGAAATCTATGATGGAATAAAGCACGCAGCAAAAATTTATCAATTGGATATTATTGGAGGAGACATCACAACAAACCCCTCTGGTCTAGCCATATCCATTACTGCAATAGGAGAAGCTGAAAAAGATGAGCTTGTGTATAGAACTGGAGCAAAAGAAAACGATTTAATTGTAGTTACAGGAGATTTAGG
>Ga0207985_1000370_pt1 | contig 12388 bp, 18 predicted proteins | sample ETNtaG_3_FD_185761 | JGI IMG/M metagenome (GOLD analysis project Ga0207985, IMG submission 185761) | Marine microbial and viral communities from oxygen minimum zone, Eastern Pacific Ocean - ETNP201302SV84 (SPAdes) (version 2) | ecosystem: Environmental > Aquatic > Marine > Unclassified ...
CTTAATTTTTGATTAACTAGCCATATTGCTCTAGGAGGTCGATGCGGGCACTGACGAGTGGTGCGGTTGAATGCGGAGCCTTCCTCCTTATCTTGAATGTACCCAAAGGTATACTCAACCTTCGTCTCCATGCCTCTTTGGTCGGTGAGGAAGTAGTTGCCCATAAGCAAAATATTAACATCACAACCGAGTACTTTGGGGCATGCCAACCACTGCACAGGACGTACGCCTCACATCGATAGTACTCGTGGTCGTTCTGGCAATAGTGGTCTCAATGGTCAGCGCCACGCAGGGAGGAGCGGCGGAATTTCGCGGTATTTCGATGGTGGCTTTCAGCGCTATACTCTGCTTCGGTATACAGCTGACAGCTTGGGTCCCGGCTTCGCTCCTGCAGACGGAGCGCTTCTACGACCTCACCGGGGGCCTGACTTACATCATACTGGCAATCACCACACTGATGCTCGGCTCAAAGGAGGAGGATCCTAGCACGAGAGAACTACTGGTCACGGCCCTGGTAATAATCTGGGCGATTCGGCTGTCCAGCTTCCTGTTCCTCCGAATTCATCATGCGGGCAAGGACGGGAGGTTCGACGATCTGAAGACATCTCCAGTGAGATTTCTGGTTCCATGGTCCCTCCAGGGACTCTGGGTATTCGTTACCATGAACGTGGTGATAGTAATCAACAGCCAATCGGGCCCGAGTCCCTCGTTGACGGCATGGGATGCCGTTGGGGTGATTCTCTGGGTCGCCGGGTTCTGCGTAGAGGTGGTAGCGGACAGGCAGAAGTCAGCCTTCAACGCCAACCCATCCAACGAGGGGAAGTGGATCGATGAAGGCCTGTGGTCGATATCAAGACACCCTAACTACCTCGGCGAGATAATGCTGTGGTCAGGTATAGCACTTTTCGGCGTCCCGTGCTTCTCAGGCTTGGAGGGAGTAGCGTGGGTCTCCCCTGTGTTCGTCTACATTCTGCTTACCAAGGTGAGCGGCGTACCCATCTTGGATAGGAGAGCCATGGAGAAGTGGGGTGAGGACCCGGGCTATTTGCTATACAGGGAGAACACGCCTGAAATTATGCCAAGACTCATTACTCAAAAGTAGAAAACGCGACTAAGCACCTTCTCCTTTGATGGCTGTTACTAGGCGGTCAATCCTGCCCTCCATCTCCAGGATCATCACCATCAGCTCCTCCTCGCTCTTAATCAGACGGGCGTTCTCCTCCCTCAGCTCGGCGAGCCGGGCCTCGCCACCCGAGTCTTCCAGTGCCTTTCTCCGAGCCCTTTCGTTCTCCAGGCTCCTCTGGAGTTGGGAAACCCTCGACTCAGACACTCTCAAGGCCTCTTGCAGCTCGACTTCAGTGACTCTGCTCGCTACAGACCCCTCCCTCTCGGAAAGCTCCATTTCGAGGGAGCTGACCTTCTGTCTGAGTGAGGCGATTACCCTTTCAGTTGCATTGACCTCGTCCCATGCAGAAATTACCTCCTCTACCAAACGTTCCTGTGAGATGTCGGAGAGACGTGCACTCAAGCCGCGAGGCACCTCATTCGCATTGGGTCTGCTCGAGGACATGCTATGAGAGGAGAATCATCCCCCCTGTTCTTGAACGTTGAGGACCTAGGTACTCTGACATGCGCATATTCGGGGGAAATGGTAATTTCGGGCTGTATTCTAAACATCACTTCAAAACATGACAATGTGGACCAGAACCATGAGAGCACAGGTAGTGGTATGCTTACTTCTTGCGTCAGTCGCCCTTACAGGCTCTCTGAGTGAACCAACTGACAACCGGCAGGAAGAATTTGATCACGTTCTGGCTACCACGATTACCGTTGATTCCACGAACCTCAGATTTTCTCCGTCAGATGTCACCATATCGGAAGGCGATACAGTCAGATTCCTATGGAGCGGGGAGCTACTCCCACACAATGCCGTGGAGAGCGTGGGTGTATTCGACTCCGGCGAACCATCCAGAAACGTCGATTACATCTTCACATTTGAGCTAGGAATGAATGGAACGTACGAGTATGTATGTGAGCCACATGAGGATATGGGCATGGTGGGAACTATAGTTGTGGAAGTCGCAAACAACACAGAAGAGGAAATACCTGAACCCGTAGAGGAAGAGACCGGCGATCAGCGAAGCCTCCCAGCCCCCTTCTTCGCCGGAATTGTTTCTTTGGTGATGGCTTCCCTAATCGTAGAACTACGACTCTCCAGACAGGGAGAACAAGATGAGTGACATATCATTCCTCAGACACACCAGGTCTGTACACATCCTAGGTGCCGGCCTGAACCAAGACAGGCCAGCCCACAAGGCGTTTCAGGACATGAAGAACAGGGGCTACAGAATGGTCCCGGTCCACCCAAGGGACGCAGGCAACACAATCGAAGGACTACCAATCGTACCACATCCATGGGCATCGGACAGACCCGAACTATTCGTGATGTTCCTCTCTCCCGAACGCACCCTTGGTCTGTTGAGGAAGTGGCTGATAGCCGGGAGACAGATACCCTTCGTCTGGCTCCAGCCAGGCGCTGAGAGCGAAGACGTCGCAGACTTCCTCCGAGAAACCGGTGTACCTCACTCGATCGGCAAGTGCTGGGTCGTGACATCCCTCGAGAACGATATTTGTTGCGAGAACCCGATACCGGATCTACCTTGGGTTCTACAGACTACCTCAACAGTGGGCGATGAGTGCTCGGTCTGGCGTTACTTCACACCCGGGTCCGAGTACACATTGGAAGAGCCACTAGAATGGGTGGGGGACCTAATGGATCTTGAGTATAGTAAGGAGAAGATACCAAGCTACATCCGCTCTCTGGTAGATGATGGAGAGACACTGGCGGAGACCGCTAAGAGACTCTCTTAGAAGCCATTCAAAGCGAAGGGACTAACAATACAATCATGTTAAATTCCAACCCACTATCAGAGGGCTATGGCTATTTACGACACAATATCCAAGGCACTAGAAGAGAAGGACGCGGGCATGTACACCGACCTGTTCCATGAGGACTACGAGTTCGTCAGGCATCAGACAGGTACGACGATGCACAGGGAACAGATGGTCGAGATGATGAATATGATGATGGCCAATGAGAAGGTCGTCATACGAAACGCCCGATGCGTCTACGAGAACGACGAGCTTCTCGTCGAGCACTCCATCATGGACTTTCCAGACGGTACCACAGAGGCGGTAATGGCCGTTCACATGCTACAGGACGGCAAGATCATCAAGACCGAGACAGGCGCAACTCTGATCCCAAAGTGAGAACAGGTAACAAGCATTCAATACGAAAACCCACCAGACACCCTCGTGACATACAGAGCCTGCGGGTCCTGCTTCAGCATGGATGTCTACCCCTACATGGGGTTTGAAACAGGGCAGCAATACGAGTGCAAGGGCTGTGGCATGATATCCTCGCTAGTCGTCGAGTTCGAAACTCTGGAGGCCTTGGAGGCATTCAGGGAGGCAGTCACGTGAGAAGGTCCGAGGAGATATGGGAATACAGGAGAATAGTCGGCCTCATACGGAAGAGGGTTGACGACTCTCCCTGCACAACAAGAGAGATAATCCAGCACATGAAAGACGAACACGACCATGAAGTGAAGCCACACGAGTTGGAAAGGGCTCTCATGAGATCGGACAGGATATACAAGAAGTCGGAGATGGAAGTGGACGGAAGCCCCATGTCCTTGTGGGCATCTATATGGAACAGAACAGAAGAGGAATAGCAGACGGAGCTATCACTTTCACCTTGTCCTATATCTCATTGAAAAAGTAATTAGCATTGTCGAATCAAAGAGAGCATGATCTCTGAGCAAGACCTCGTTCGGAGATCCAAAATGGTGTGCTTGGAAGGCGGGAGAACTCAAACAGCAGATATAGCATATCGCTTATCAGCCAAGGAAATAGAGAGAGGGAACACAGTCTACTGGGTCGATGGGGGCTCCTTACTCGACCCCACGCGAATCATACCGCCCACCTCGCAGCCATCGACCATCGACTTGGATAGGCTCCAAGCCTGCCGGGCCTTCACAGCACATCAGATGGCCGAGATATTCAGGAGGATGGAGAAAGCAGAAGACGGAGAAAGCCCATTGGAGGATGGAAGCCTTTTGGTGGTGACAAGCGCCCACTCGATGTTTCTGGATAACCAATTGGGCGTGGTGGAGGGAAACATGCTCCTTCGTAATACTCTTCACAGGATTAGAAGGATTTCCAGAACCGGCGACCTCGCCGTTGTGATGACGGCCGACAGATGGACAACGCCTCCCACGCCAACCAAGGTAACGGCTCTGCTGGAGAACATCAGCGACGAGTATATCAGACTCCCGAGAGAACCGAGGGAGAGGAGCTCTCTGGGTAAGTATTGAACCTCCCCGAAGCACTTCCTCCAGTCCAATTATCGAGACGAGTCTGCGCAAGAAACCCCATCTGGAGGTCGGCCATCGATACACCAAACGGAGAGAGGATCGAGAAGATGGCACGAGACGCCAGACCGAGGTAGTATTCACAGTCCCCCCTCTCACCAAGGACGGAATCCCTCTTGCTCAGAATTTCGAAGCGCATTCTAACACGGTCTTCGGGCTGAGAACGCCCTCTCCCTACAACGGCGAAACGAACCTTCCTGCCAGGGGGAGTGACAGCGCTGACCGCCCTTTCTCTCATCAAGGCCGCAGCTGTCAGATTCAGTACCTTGTAGCTTAACAGGTCGCTTCGTACCCTTCTGGATATGATGAGCTCGCTCAGGGGGACCTCCCCCTCTCTCATCCTGGCCGCCTCTCTCCTGTAGTGTTTCAGAGATGCCTCTACCCCCGCCACGTGGCCTCCCTCGTTAAGTTCTGAGAGAACCCTCATCTGCATATCCTTCACCCACTCGCAAGTAGAGTGCTGTCTGAGCTCGATCCCCCTAATCTTCCACCCCCTCTCCCCATATGCGAAGTACTTCGTGAGGGACGACGACCCTGTTGTTCTGTTGGGGACGAAGGCAATCCAGTCGTACACGTCTTCAAGTTCTATGGGTATCCCAGAGATCTTCTCTATCTTGTATAACACCCTCCCAATAGACTCTGTCTGAGCCTCCTTGTCCCTCCCCCACTCGTCCTTCAGCCAGATCGAGTCGACTATCGCATGCAGGCAGCTCCACCCCTCTTCCTCAGCGACAGACTTCGCCTCCAGGAGGATGTCCCTTGACCAGGAGCATATCGCCTCATGGCACTCTATCCGACCGAATCTCGCGTTCCTATATCCAGTGTATCCAAAGCAAGTCACGAGCAGCCACTTCAGCGCATTCTGCCTTCTATCCCATGGGTCTCCCTTGGTTTCTACCCTCTTCTTGAGCTCGGACCTCATCTCTATTATTGGAGAAACGACCCTCCCTAGGAAGCCATGCCTCCTCATACAAGTATGGTATCCCAGCTCTGGAACCACCATTCCCTCCTGCTGGCTCATCCTCACACATATCTCAGCCGCGGCATGCTCAGAGGACAGGGGGAGGGGCTCGACCCCCTTATGTGTGGTAGAGGGCGAGCAGCAACCGCAGTTCACCGTCTCTGGACTTATATTCCTCGTGGCTATGATGCTCGGGAAGAGGCTGGAGAAGTCCAACTCGTACACCCTCTCATGAACACCCGGGAGCGGATCCAGGTAGAGCCCCCCTCTATCCGCTAGAATCATCTTTCGACCTGTTTTCATATCCTCCGGCCGATTCTTCTTCCATGGGACCAGGACCCCGTCTTCCATTGACTGCCTGACTTGTATGGCAGATATGGCAGAGCCCGGTGAAAGCCTAGACAGGTCCTGACAGGGGATACCTGACATTCTCGAGATCTCGAACAGACCCTCTACGCCACCTTCCTTGAATATGAAGGAAGAGCCCCTGTCAATGTGGACTCTGCCCTCGAGAGCATGATAGGCCTCGGATCTAACTACTCTTCCGTAGCTCCACGTTGTGACAGCGTCCCTCCTCAACACCACGCTCTTCTTCTTCCTCCCCAACCTAGCCTCTATGCCAGCAGAGGAGGCCATGAAAATTAGCGCCGGAAACCCCGCCGTATCCCCTCCCTCTGTCACCACTATATCCGGGTCCAACCATTGCAAAGCACGCTCTACTTCGCTCAGGAAGCTCTCCACACTCCTCCCTTCCGTCATCTGCATCTTCATCCCACTATCTTCCTTGCCATCGAGTATTTCCGAGATCGTAACACTCCTGATGGACCGGCCATTGGAGGATACGTCGTCTACATCAGCCAGCTCGAACGAGAGGAGTGCGACCTTGATATCTGGAACCTTCCACCCCTTATCTGTCCTGGAATCGAGAGGGTAGATCTTGCCTCCATCTATCCTCACTCTGCCAAACGGATGCGTCCCCATATCATGTAAGAATTTCTGGGCGGGCTTCGGATCCACTGAGAACACCTCGTAATCCTCCCATCTGCCCTTGTCGGCTATGGCCCTGGCAACCGACATCAGACTGGACGCGCGTGGTATTCTGATACAGAGCACCTCGACCGGCTCCTCACAATCGTGACTGACCAGACGGCTCTCCCTGGAGATGCCTACGGTGCCAAACAGGGAACGACAGACACTCCCCGACAGGAAAACCTCGAGATCGCATAGAGCTCCGGCCTCGCCAGAGACGTGTATCACAGGGGACCACTGGAAGGAGTGCTGGGATACAGTGCCACTATCCTCCTTCACCCATACTGTGACCAGATCGCAATCGTTTCTCAGATAGGCATCCAATATCCAGCCCTCAGTCATTGTCTTCGTTCCCCGCCTCCAGGGACGACAGTCTGATATCGATGTCAATCAGCATAGCCAGAACGATTGGCTCGAACTCATCTGAGAGGGGGAGCATACCGCAGGCCGAGGAACGACGCCTGACAGCAGAGGCAAGATTCTCCAACGAAACCCTCTCTCCCGGACGTAGCGCCCTCTTGAAATCTCTCCAGTAGTCTATCCTCTTCTCCAATCTGTTCCTCCAAGTAGGTACTGTCCTTCCCATAGGATACCACTCTCAGAGCAGTACCGATTTAATCCTTCCAGAGAGGGACCTCGACCGACAAGTGAAAGTGAAGATAACAAGTGCGATATTGCTGCAGCATCTTACTATCAATACTTTATTCCAAGTTTGTTGTATATGAAGGACATCAGCCAAGCAGGACCAATCATCAGATATTGCAAGTCCTCGAAGAAGGAAGGCTTCTGGCCTTCAACACGGTGTCCGTAGAACTGGCCAATCCATGCTAGAACGAATACAACGACGGAGGACTGCCATAATGGCGGGTACCCATCCCCCAGGTTAGACTCATAGGCATAGCAGACACCAATACAGAAGAGACACCAGGCCATCATCCCTACAGTCAGAGGAACAGACAAACGTACGTAGAACAGGAAAACAGGTATCAGCATCAGAGTAGCTAGGTTGATCCAGGAGCTCTGTATTAGGGCATCTGGGAGGGGAAAGCTCCACAGGAGGCCCACAATTGTCAGGAAGATCAGGGGCACGGCAATCCAGTGGATTGCTTTGTTGAGAGAATTCTGATGGCTTTCTCCATATCCATCCAACCAGTCCTGCATGGTTCGAGTACTTTCCATGGCCATCCGAACACCCCCTAACGCATTAGCTAATCTGTTGATTGAGACGGAGAGCCTGCAAAATCACATTATGCCCCGAGGATGGTAGTCGCCACCATAGCCACGATTGTGAATGATGCGTAGGCTCCCACCAGTAGAGGTAACAAGAACTGAGTCATAGCATATGCGAAAGACGTATCCCACTTAAAGAACCGTTTTTCGCCTTGGTCGCAAAACCCCCTATCAAGCACCACCCCATTCGTTCGAATCTGGATATGCACAGACGAACAGAGTGCGGTGGCTTCTCCCTATCTTCTTAGACAGCTCAATCTCAAGGCCACATTCACTGATCATGGACTCGAAGTCTACGTGCATTCCCAGGCCAAACCTCTTCCTGATGGGGTTGAACAGGGATATTAGCGCCCCCCCTCCTCTCTTGTAGTGATTCACGATAACTATCTTCCCGCTTGGTTTAGTGACGCGCTTCATCTCCCTCAGAACGCACTCAGGTTCGGCCACCACTGCAAGGGCGTGGGAGATCATAGAGTGGTCGAAGTGACCGTCAGGAAACTCCAGACTGTGAGCGTCCATCTTTGTGAAGTTCACATCCGGAGCGTCGACCCTCTTGCTCGTTCTTGCCCTCGCCTTCTCCAGCATCGGCTCGCTGAAGTCAATGGCCTCGACCCTTACTCCCCTCGGACAGAAATCCAACGAGGCACCGGTCCCTACTCCTACCTCCAGTACAGTAGCCCCATCTTCCAAGTCCAAAGCAGAGTACATCCCTTTGTAACTGCCCTTAAGCCTCGAGGAGAATACCCTATCGTAGATTGGCGCATAGAAGCGGTATGGCCCATGTCTGTGCCTTCTGCCCGACCCCACAGTCCTCTGATAGAGGGATTGCAATTAGACCTCACTCATTGCCAATTATCGAACGAAGCGGCCCGATTTGGTAGAAGACCACCAATAGCAAGGACGTGGAAACCATCGTGAAGGTGAAAGCCGCTCCATTGGCGCCTAGTAGAATGAATGTCAACAGAAAGACCAGACCAACCATCGACCAAAACTGTATCAGGCCTTCATTGTCCCGGGGGGGAGGAGCCCCATCTCCTACCTGAACATCCCCGATATCCCACCACTCGCCCTCCGGCCTGCCATGCTCCTTGCCGACCGGGACACTGTCTATTTCCCACCAGGTTGGCGCAGCTGGATCCTTATCCTCATCGGCGGGTCTGACTGGAGGGGGAATTTCAGGTAGTCGGCCATCAGCAGCAAGTGCGGATAGTCTCGTCTCGGATGGAGTGTACTGCATCATATCGTTGACCAACCTCACGATAAGATAGATCACGACCAAAGGCCACACCCATATCGCTATCGGCAGTAGGATGAACCACATCCACCAGCTCGTTTGTCGGATGGGCCTCCCCAGATATCTCTCAAGCATACTAGCCATCATAACCCTCCTCTGTATCGTGCAAGCCAACGTCCCGTATTATTTTTCTTTCACTCCCAATATCGCCCAGACCCCCAGAACCTCCTAGAACTGATGTCCATGAACATTCTTCATTCACTCAACTCCCACCACTCGTCCTCCGGCCTGTCGTACTCTGGGCCGACTTGCACGTCATCGACATCCCACCACCGTATCTCAGGTCCACTGTAGTCGGACTTTGTCGGAAACACGTCATATTCCGGCCGGGGCCTGGGGGCGGGCCTCATCACAGGTGGAGGGATATCGAGTGGTGCCGTCCAAGGCTCTGGTGGGGGTTCGGAATCCCTAACCATTCTTACGAGCCAGAACGGCACCGCCAGCACGATCAGGGGTGGGAAGAGGAAGCAAAGCAACCAGAACCAAGTGTACTTGGGCACACTGGAGGAATCATCCTCCTCTTCAGATTCCTCCATGATGAAATGCAGTATACCCCGGACTTTAATTTTCCCACGGCATGGGAATTCAGAACACAGACTATCCGCTTCAATTAAAATGGGACCCCAAGTCGGAACTAACATGAAGGCATACAGGGCAACAGGCACATTCCGATCCGGTAAGCACGACCAGCCCTACACCCTGGACGTCGTGGCAGGGAGCGAGGAGGAGGCCACAGAGCAGGTCTACTCCAACTTCGGTAGCAGGCACAGAGTGAAGAGGAGGTTCGTCATTATCGATTCTTTGTCCGAAATCGACCCCTCGGACTCGACAGAGCCCAAGGTGATATCCCACTTCCGAAGCTAGTGCAGGATCTTCTGGCTCACAATGAATGTCCCAGAACCAGTGGCTACCAGGCGACCAGAGGACCCACGAACCTCCATGCTTGTGACACACATCTTGCTTCCAGCGCGAATGATGGTGCCGACGGAATGCAGGTCCTCTTGGTTCGCTGGCTCGAGCAGGCGAACAGTGATCTCACTGGTGTTAATCCATGTATCGTACTCAGTGGCTGCAGTGAACCATCCTGCGTTGTCTATCATGGTCGCGATAACCCCTCCATGCACATCCATCAGACCGTGGCAGAGCCCCTCTTGGAAGGGCAGATGGAACACTGCCTGCCCCTTCTCATTGTAGGACAGCTCCAAACCGAACGTATTCTTCATCGGTGCCGTGTCATAGAGATCGCACAGCGAGGCCTCCTTTGCCCTTCTCTCGGCGTCGTCCATGGAATGACTGTGAGACGTCCATATTTCACCCCTCTGATTGGTCGATGGTGAGATTAACGGGTTCTCACTACTTGTTCCCGTTCAGAACAGCTTTTCCTGTATCGAGTATCGTAGGGGGGCCCTCGGGGTGTTGAGGCTCCAGACAGTCCCAGCCAATTCCCAAAGCGCCACCCTTGAGGCTTCATTGAACGAGGCGGCGTCGGTGAAGCCGACCTCTATCGGCGTGTAGATCGCCTTCTCGGACACGTTCAATCCAGAATCCCCGACAATACTGCCTATGTCATCAGAGCTGTCATGTATCACTGCGATGATATCCTTCGACGGCAGGCCCTCCTCCTTTCTCTTTTCAGGTCTCATGGGACTACGAATCCTATCACTCACAAAATCCAGTATTTCCAAATCACTGAAATCCAGTTTCGATGAGGTCGAACCCTCGGAGGAGCCCATTCGGAGCACATTGAGGCCGTTGTCCCTAAGCACATTGGCTAGCAAATCAATTATCACTCCCGTACCGGTTACCAATATTGGCCCATGAGCAATTCCCACACGCCTCTCGACGTGAGACCCATACCTCTCTGTATCCAATCTAGAGGCATGAGTAGCGATACTTCTCTGCCGGACAGTGCCCATGATTGGGGCACTCGGATGGAAGGGCCTGTCAAACAAGCCGTGGCACCACTGTACTCCAGCTACCGACGAGGGGTCTCTTCCGTCGAGGGCATACTTGTCGTTGAGCTTCTGGGCTATCCTCAGGGAATCCTCCAGACAGGAGGTCCAGGGGGGGAAAGCCTTCCCCCACGTCATCCGGAGATTATTGTGGAGCTCCCCATGGTAAAGCAGGGACCGCTGGCAGAGATTCCAGAGATGGCTGGGGGTGTTCGCGAACTCAAGACCCTGCCCAGTCTGCAACTCGGGCCGTGGGTCATCTTCGGTTTGCGCCCACGACTCCAATGCCCACTCCGGGAGGTTGGAGTAGTCATATGGATCAGTGAGACTAGCCGCGTGGTGCCAGGCATGCTCACGGAAAATCAAGAGCTCATCCAGGTACTTCTCAGAGGATTTGGTGCCTATGGAAGTAGCATCCCTAGCGACCATCATCGGCGATACGAAACCATAGTGGAACGCCGCAGACATCCGAGACACGCCTTGGCTGTCAGCCGCATTGTTCCTTCTCTTGGCATAGCTCCTGAGCCCGCCATTGAGGAACTCCTGCCATCTCGATAAGCCGACCAACTCCCCTCCTCGCTCGCTCCACACTGGAAGAACGGACGGGTCAATGCTACATTTCCTAAGGAGCTCGAACCTTCTCCTGAAATCCTCGATATCCAGAACTACGTCTACAGGAGTGAAGGGGAGCTCACCGAGATAGCCCTCGACCTCGACCTCGACCTTCTCCCAAGCCTCGCCCAAAAGCCTCTTGCGGAGCTTTTTGGTAGCGCTTCTGAACTTGAACGGCCGATCCACGGACCGACCATAAAGAGTCATTGGGATCACACAGTGGCAATCGACCTCGATAAACGGGCAAACAGCTCTGGAAGCCACACTCTTCACCCACTGTGACCAAGGAGGGAGGGGAAACAGATCGGTGATTATGCAGGAGGCCTCTTGGGCGAAGAAATCCATCACGGGTTGCCTGTTGCCCTCCCTAGCGACATGCAGAACGTATCTGATCCCCAGGGCCTCACACCCATGATGGAGATCAACTGCACCATCAAGAAGCATATTGTGATGCCTCAGCGACGCCCAGGGATACCTCTCATCTATCGCCTGATATACCAAGAGGGGCAGATTATTTCGGCTTGCGATTATGCGACCGATGTCCAGTGCAGGGTTCTCATGTACCCTCAAGGATGATTTCAGCCACACGACGACAGGTCCGCTTTCCCCCACGATCTTGTTTTGATTCGCTAGACGCGACCTATCTGCGAGACGGGCAGGGAGCGAGTCGAGCATGAGCGGTTCAGCGCAATTGTCAATTTATACCGATGTTTTTCTAACATAAGCCAATATCACAACGCTCGGACGCGCAACGGTGAAAGCGGAGTCATGTAGCCACCATCACCATGAAGAAGTCCGTGATGAGGCAGTACTGGCGTATACAGCAGAGTCAGACACTCATTTCCATGGTGTTCTGGACTTCCACCTTAACCCTCCT
>Ga0207985_1000371_pt1 | contig 12363 bp, 14 predicted proteins | sample ETNtaG_3_FD_185761 | JGI IMG/M metagenome (GOLD analysis project Ga0207985, IMG submission 185761) | Marine microbial and viral communities from oxygen minimum zone, Eastern Pacific Ocean - ETNP201302SV84 (SPAdes) (version 2) | ecosystem: Environmental > Aquatic > Marine > Unclassified ...
AGATAAAAACATAATTTCGCCAGTTTAGCATGGTTAACAATCCAAAAATTGCCATAATTGGTGCTGGTCCATCCGGAATCACTGCTTTAAAAAACTTAACTACAAATGGATTTAATGTAACTTGTTTTGAAATGAATGATCAAATTGGAGGTAATTGGGTATATAAGGATAAAACTGGTCATTCCAGTGTTTTTAAAACTACGCACATAATCAGTTCAAAGAAGTTTTCTGAATATACTGATTTTCCTATGCCTGATGATTACCCAGATTATCCATCTGGGGCTGAATTATTAGCTTATTTTAATAGTTATGTTGAGAAATTTAATCTAAAACAATTCATAAAATTCAACACCAAGGTAAGCAAGGCCATTCCTTTAAATGATAAATGGAAACTATTTTTTGAAGATTCAAGCGAAGATTTTGATTATTTGATTGTTGCAAATGGTCATCATTGGAGTCCAAGAATACCTGCTTTTGAAGGAGATTTTTCTGGCGAATTAATGCATTCACATCAATTTAAGAATAACGAGTATTTTAAAGATAAATCTGTATTAGTTGTTGGTGGCGGAAACTCTGCATGTGATATCGCTGTTGAGGTAAGTCGGGTAGCTAAAAAAACATCTATAAGTATGAGGAGAGGATACCATTTTATACCAAAATTTATGATGGGAATGCCATCTGATGCCTATTACGCTAAAACATTATGGATTCCACAACGTATTAGATTATTTTTACAAAAATTAGCTTTAAAAATTGTTCAAGGTTCTTATGAAAACTATGGATTACAAAAACCAGATCATGATATTTTACAATCGCATGCAACTGTCAATTCTGAACTTCTTTATTTCATTAAACATGGAAAGATTACTCCTCAAAAAAATATTAGTTGTTTTTTAGGAGATAAAGTTGAATTTGTTGACGGCAAGAAGGAAGAATTTGACATAGTTCTTTTTGCTACTGGATACAAAATTAGTTTTCCTTTTTTTAGTACATCAAATATTGATTATGAAAAAAATGATATTGATTTATATAATTTTTGCTTCCATCCTAAATACAACAATTTAATGTTTGTAGGTTTATTGCAACCTCTTGGATGTATATGGCCATTATCTGATTTACAATCTCAACAAATTGTAAAGTATCTTAAGAGTGAGTGGAAATTACCTTCAGATTTTAAAAAAGCAGTTCATGATCAGCAAAACAATATGCCTTATGACTTTATTGATACACCTAGACATAAATTAGAAGTTGATTTTCATGAATTTAGAAAACATTTACAAAATGAAATTCATTGAGGATAGAATGAAGAATGAACCTTCATACAAGATAATTATTTTTTTGCTTGCTGCTTGGATTATTATTTTTTTATCTCTGCTAGTTTCATATCAGATTGGATATTAATAAATATCAATTTTAAAAATTAGTTTTTGACATTCAAATATGTAAAGTGTACTTTACAATATGAAAAAATCTATAATCTTAATTAAAACATTATTTTCTCTATTCATTACTTTAAGCACTTTAACTGCAGCTGATAAATCATATAAAATTTTATCTACAGACATACAGGCTACCATTAACAATGATGGTACAATAGATTTCATTGAAACTAGAGAATTTAGTTTTAAAGGAAATTATACATTTGTCTACCAAGTCATTCCTAAAAGAGGGTTTGATAAAATATTTGATATTCAAGTTTTTGAAGATGGAATAGCATATTTAAATAAAAATACAAAGCAAGAGGGAACATTTTTAATAGATGAAAGGAAAAATTCTTATAGAATTTATCTCTATCACAGTTCTTCGAATGAAAATAAAAAATTCACCGTAAAGTATACTTTAGAAAATCCATTTACCATTGGAGAAAAAGATAGTCAATTTTACTGGATTTATTTATCAGATAAGTGGGATAAAAGACCTGGAGATCTATTTATTTCGCAAAAATTTTCCTCTGAAATTCAGAAAAACGATATTATTTATGATATAGAATATCCATCTAATTCTGATAAATATGAATTTAACATTGAAAATTCTTCGTTGTCATTTTTCTCTTCTGAATTTTCAAGTAATACTGAAATGAAGCTTCGAACAATTTTTCCATCATCATATTTTGTAAATATGGAGGTAAATAATGAAAATTTTTCATTAGCAAAATTAGAAGAGAAAAAAAGAAATAAAGAGTTAGTCCAATATTTTATTGGATTTCTGGTACTTTTCTCTTTGGCTTCATTTATTAGTTATTATATAAAAAACTTAAAAAAATTCAAACTAGATATTGATGAGAATCAGCAATTTAAATCATTTCCTTCAGATCACCATCCTGTTGTTATTAATGGATTGATTTACCGCGAATTAACGCTTGGACCTACAGGATCTGGAATATTATCAACATTGTTTGAACTTGGTTCATTGAAAAAATTATCAATTGAAGTAATAGAGAAAGGAAAATGGATTTTTAAATCAAAGCGTTTGAAGGTTACAATTCATAACACTGATATGGATGAGGTTCAAAGTAGTTTTGCAAGATTATTATTAACTCGTTTAAGAAAATTTGGCAAGAAAACAACATTCAAGGATGTCTTTAGTGAATTTCAGATGCGCTCTTATAAATGGAAGAAATTAAAAACAGAGGAGCTTTCTAGAAATGGTTGGGTAGATACATCTGGTAGTGATGAGAAATATAGGCTATCAATAATTCAATTTCTAATCATGAATGTAATTATTGCATTATCTATAATATTTAAAACCTTTATTGGATTCTTGTCTATGTTACCTTTTATTTTCTTTTTAACCACAATACTTGGAAGCAGATTAACAAAAGAAGGACAATTGATTTATGATCAGTGGGGGCTGTTTATCCATCAACTCTCAGAAAATAAAATAGATGTAAGACATTTTGATCCTGAATTACTCTTGCAATATTGTATAGCATTAGGAGTTCAGCCTGACAGTTTAAAAAAAGTCATTAAAAATGTTGAGGATCATCATGACAGTTCATATATGTGGATGTATCATGGTTCAAACTCGGATATTGGCTCTGTTGCATCAATTGTTAGTGATATATCAACAACAGGTACTACTGTTTCTGCAGCCTATGGAGGAGATGGTGCCGGTGGTGGTGCTGGAGGCGGCGGCGGTGCTGGCGGAGGTGGCGGAGGCGGAGCAGGTTAAATATCTAGCTTGTTACAAATTGTCTTCTTGTCTTAAAATTTTTCATTTATTAAGTTTATTAAGATAAAAATTGGAGTTCTTACAATGAAAAATTTATTAATATTCTTTTTACTTTTAGGCTTAGGATTTTCTCAATCAAAAGTAACTATTCAGGATAGTGAAATTGAAATAAATGATAACGAGGCAGTTGTAGAAGTTTTAGGAATGGTTTGTTCAATGTGTGCTTTTGGAATTGGAGAAGGTTTCTCACAAACAAATTTTATTGATAAATCCAAATTTACAGATGGTGTGTCAGTTGATATTGATGCACAATATGTTCAGATTGGATTATTAGACTCTGAAAATGTAAAACCTGAAAAAATTGTTCAAGTTATTGAAAATGCTGGTTATGATGTTAGTCTAATATTCATTCTTCAAAATGAAAAATTAACTAAATTTAGTACTGACAAACTTGGTATTTTGCAGCCAATAGCTTTTAATCTTACTTCAGATAATAACTGAAAAATTATTTATGTTTAGAATATTTTTTACTCTAATCATTCTCTTAAGTAGTGTATCAGCACATCCAGTAATTTTTAAAAATGGTAAGGTATTTTGGATAACACAAAATCCAAGTTTTAACGATATAAGGCTTGGTGTTTCTAAAACTAATAGCTGGTTAATTGGTGGTAGATTATTAGAAGACAGAAAATCTAACGAAACTTTTGCTTTGGTAAATAATAATTATTTAGCTAAAAGATGGAATAATAGAAATTCTCAAGCAAATCTTTATTTACTTTCCAGTGTTGGATTAAATACTAGGAACTCTAAAAGTATGGGTACAATTGGCATTCATGGAGATTGGGAAGATCGACGCTTTATGGTTATGCAAATGATTGAACATTTTTCTCATAACAGTGCATTAGTATCAAATACTAGGCTCGCATACAGTCCTTATACAGTTGATTATTCAAAAACCTCAACTTGGCTTATTGCGCATTATAGAATTGAATATAATGATGATCAATATTCTTACATGTTTTTTCCAGTAATACGACTATTTAAGAAAAATTATCTTTTTGAGATTGGATATAACGGTAATGATTCATTCTTATCTTTTATGACTCATTTTTAGCGAGTTCTATTTGTTTTTTTATATCCAAAGCCTTACTTTCCCTTATAATGCTAAAACAATTTAATAATCTATCAAATAGTTTGATTTCAATTTTAGACACCAAAATTGGTTTTTACATATCGCTAGTGTTTACTGTTGGAGTTGCATCACTAATTTTTATAAAGGTACTTTATAATGGATGATATGATAGCTAAAATTGTTCACTATTGCTTAGACAGTAAACTCGTTTTAGTTTTGATTTTTATTGCATTTATACTAAAATTATTTAGTGTTTATTAAACTAACTTACAGGGGATAAATATGAACTCAAATTCATGGTATCTTTTAATGATTCTATCAATTTTGATGGCTGTATTACTTTTTTTGAATGTTCCAGGATATGAAAATGCGGCATCAGCTAGACAAGTAGGAGTTTTTGTAGGATTATGGGCTCCAACTTTTGGAATCTTAGGGGTACGAGCACAATTAAATGAGAAATAATCCTTTTCATTTGGTTTAAAAAGGGGCTTTTTAGCCCCTTTTTTTATATATTTTACTATGATAGAATGGGGACCATTTACTTTTCAGCATCCAATAGAGCTTCCAATGTTCTTTATGTGCATTGTTTTTGTTGTATTTATGGTATTCAATTTAGCTATGAACGAAGACGATTAAATGCTTTCAATCAGAGAGTATGTTCATCAGCTTGACTGGGATAATATTTGCAAAATACATGATAAAGCTAGAATTCTTGAATTAAAAGAATCTGCACCTAGAGAAGCTTTTATTCCACTAATAGAGTGTTATAAAGAGGAGAATCTTTTTGATTCTATAATATTTGTAGCTGAACAAAATAATGAAACGGTAGGTTTTGTTGCTTTTTGTAAACAAGAAATTACTTGGTTATATATAGATCCTAAATTTTTTAGAAAGGGGTACGGAAAACAACTCCTAAGTTTTGCTCTAAGAAAAGTTGTAAAACCTGCAAGAGTAACAGTACTTACTAATAATGTAAGAGCAATAAATTTATATAAAGGATTAGGTTTTACAGTTGAAAAAAAACAACAAGGAAAAATTCCATTAACAAACATTGAGGTTGCCTCATTAAGAATGGTTTTAAATGAATGAAAAAAGAACATCTTCCTTCAAAAATTTGTCCTGTATGTGGGTTTCCATTTAATTGGAGAAAAAAATGGAAAAAAACATGGGAAGATGTTATATACTGTAGTGAAAAGTGTAGAAGAAATAAAAATAAAATTGAGGAGAATAATGAAAATTAAGTTTATTTACTTTATATTAATGTTATCATTTATTCATGCGTGGGGTAAAACTGGCCATCGTGTTACAGGAGAAGTTGCTGAAATGCATTTAACTGAAAAAACTCGTTTTGAAATTAAACAAATATTGCAAGATCCTTCATTAGCAATTGCTAGTACTTGGGCTGATGAAATGAGACCACATCCCGATTTTCAAAAGTATAGCTCATGGCATTATGCAAATATGCCTCTAAATAAAAAATATTCTGAGCATCCTCAATCTAAAAAAGGAGATATTGTACAGGCAATCAAGATATGTAAACTAAAGCTTAAAGATTCTAATGTTTCTAAAGAGGAAAAAGCTTTTCATTTAAGATTTTTGGTTCATTTAGTTGGAGATATTCATCAACCACTTCATGTTGGAAAAGGCGAAGATAGGGGAGGTAACGATATTAAAGTCAAATGGTTTGGTAAAGATACAAACCTTCATAGAGTATGGGATACTGAAATGATTAACACATATATGATGAGTTACACAGAATTTACTGCTCATCTTAATGAAAATTTTGATAGCAGTATGATTGAAATGAAGTCTGAAGACCAGTGGGTAGATGAAACGCAAAAACTAGTTATTGATGTTTATGCTAATGTTAAAAATGGCGATTCATTAGGATATGATTATGTTTATGAAAACTTTGATATAGTTAAATCTCAACTTTTCATTGCTGGAGTTAGACTCGCACAAACTTTAAACGATATTTTTGATGAATAAGTTAGCAATTCACTGGTTTAGAAGAGATCTAAGGTTAGCAGACAACCCATCTTTGCATTTTGCAGCTCAAAATGGCGATGTAACGCCTATATTTATTCTTGATACAGTAAATAACACTCAAAAAGAGTTTAATCTTGGAGAAGCTAGTACCTGGTGGCTACATCATTCATTGAATTCTCTAAATGAATCATTGGCAAATCGAATAAATTGTTTTTCCGGAGATCCCCTAAAAATCATAGAAGAATTGATTCAAAATCATGAAATAGGATCATTTTCATGGAATAGATGTTATAGTCCGTGGGAAATTAAGAGAGATACAAAAATTAAATCACTTTTGAAAGAAAATGATATAGAGGTAAAAACTTTTAATGGCTCACTTCTATGGGAGCCATGGGAGATTTTAAAAGATGACAATACTCCTTATAAAGTTTTTTCACCATTTTATAGAAAAGGTTGTTTAAAAAAGCACGCTGGGCCAAGAGAAGTAATTACAAAAAATGACTATAGTTTTAACGATAAGTTAGATTCTTCAGGTGATATTTCTTCGCTTAATCTGCTTCCTAAACATCATTGGAAAGATAAGCTTGACCAATATTGGAATATTGGAGAAGAATTTGCTATGAAAAAGTACATTCATTTTAGAGATAATGGTTTGAATGGATATAAAGAGGGTAGAAATTTTCCAGCCAAAGAAAATGTATCTGTTTTATCACCACATCTTCATTTTGGAGAAATTTCTCCTCATCAAATATGGTTTGATAATAAAAGTTCATGCCCAGAAAAAGATGTTGCACATTTTCATAGTGAATTAGGTTGGAGAGAATTTTCCTATTATTTGATTTATCATTTTCCATTTATGTGTACAGAAAATTTAAATAAGCGATTCGATAAGTTTCCTTGGTCGACAAATCAAGATTTTCTTACAGCGTGGCAAAAAGGTAATACTGGTTATCCAATTGTAGATGCAGGAATGAGGCAGTTATATGAGACAGGATATATGCATAATCGTGTTAGAATGATTGTTGCTTCCTTTTTAGTGAAAAATCTTTTGATTGATTGGAGAGTGGGAATGGAGTGGTTCAACGATTGCTTATGTGATGCAGATTTAGCAAATAATACAGCTAGTTGGCAATGGACAGCTGGAAGTGGAGCAGATGCCGCACCATATTTTAGAATATTTAACCCGATACTGCAGGGTAAAAAATTTGATCCAGATGGAGAGTACACGAAACATTTTGTTCCAGAATTAAAAAACCTTCCTTCAAAGTTTTTATTTGCTCCATGGGAAGCAGATAGTTCTGTTTTTGAGGAGGCAGGAATTAATTATGGTGTAGATTATCCAAAACCAATAGTATCTATTGAAGAGTCTAGAGATATTGCTTTAAAAGCGTATGATCAAATTAAAGGATGATTGAAAAATTAAATTTTAATATATAGATTAATAATGGTGGCCAACTAAACTAGGAGTAAAAATGTATTTAGAAAAATTAAATCAACAATTAGATGAATTTCATTTATTAAAGCATCCTTTCTATGTAGCATGGAACAATGGTGAGCTAAATAAAGAAATATTAAAAGACTATGCGGAACAATATTACCAACATATTAAGGCATTTCCACGTTATATAAGTGCTACACATTCCATTTGTGAAGATATCGAAAATAGAAAAATTCTTCTTGATAATCTGAGTGATGAAGAGGATTTCAAAAAAGATCATCCAATGCTTTGGAAAAATTTTGCTTTAGCAGTTGGAGCAGATGAAAATACAGTTGAAACAGTTGATCATGAGAATTTTACCAAAGAGATGATAGATAATTTCTTTAGGCTTTCAAGATCTACTTATGCCGAAGGTTTAGGAGCTTTATATGCCTATGAAAGACAAGTTCCTGAAATAGCAGATACTAAAATTAAAGGTCTTGTTGATCATTACAATGTTTCTTCAGAAGAAGGCCTTGAGTACTTTGTAGTTCATAAGGATGCAGATGTTGAGCATAGAGAACAAAGTGCTGAACTAATGAATAAATTATCTGAAGAAGAAAAGATTCTAGCAAAAGAAGCTGGTTTATCTACAGTTAAAGTGCTTTGGGGATTCCTTTCAGGTCTTTGTGAAAAGCACAATATTCAAGCTTAGAAAATTTAGATACTATTTTTAGCAGTCACACGGCTTTGAACAGACTTCGTTCCAATTAATTGACTTATCTATTGGAGCACCTTCTGATCTTGATATAAATCGACACCAAATTTTTGTAAACTCTTTACGGGGATATAAATACTTCTTTCTTCTATCTTTGTCACATTGCCTTAAACAAAAATACTTTTTTTTGAGACCAAGCGATATAAAGTTAACAATAGAAGACTTTGAACCATATTTTGGGCTAAGTTCTGCATAAATATCAGATGCAGTAATATTTTTTTTATCAAAAAAATTAGACATGATAAAAAGAATAGTTACACGCGTAGTAGTAGATTGTAAAAAGAATCTACGAGCTTCTTCGTGTTCTGAAGTCGGCATATTTTGAGTTAATGCACCGTAGATGGAACTAGTTTTTTCCCCAAAATCTTTTCTAGTTTTAAGTTTTTTCATTTAAGAAAACAAAATATATACAAAAATAGATTGACATAGTAATAGTAAAATTTAGTACTAATATTAATATTTGAATTCATGTTATAAATCCGTATTATGCGCGCAATATATATGAAAATTGAACAAATAAAAGAAACAATAACAATCGTTAAAGATTATCCTATAAAAGGTATTGTATTTAAAGACATTACTACGCTTTTGGAAAATCCTGTTGCTTTTAAATCTACTGTTGATATAATGGTCGATAAGGTTAAGCATTTAGATTTTAATAGAGTAGTTGGAGTTGAGTCTAGAGGTTTTTTCTGGTCTGGACCAATTGCTTATGCTTTATCAAAATCTTTTGTTTTGGCTAGAAAACCTGGAAAGCTTCCTAGGAAAGCTGCCGAAAAATTCTTTTCATTGGAATACGGGACTAATACAGTTCATATTCATGAGGATGCAATTTCAAAAGGAGATAAAGTATTAGTAGTTGATGATTTAATTGCAACAGGCGGTACAGCAATGGCTACCGCTGAATTATGTTTAGAGTTAGGTGCAACTGAGGTGCATATTATTGCTTTAATTGATTTACCTAAGTTGGGTGGTTCAAAAAAGCTTGCTGAAAAGTTTGGCGAAGTAATTACTCTTATTGACTACTAATCATTAACGAACATAGATGAAAATTGGAGAAATTTGATTGATTCTCCAGAAATTTTAAGTTTGCCTGCGGCAATTGCGCGGGCTGCACTTTCCGTTTTTAAAACAATACCTTTCCAAGTATTAGAATCAACTGAAACTATAGCATCATAGTCATCGTTATAATAGTCTGATATTTCAGCTATTTGGTTTCTTATTATAACACCAAATGTTTCATTAGAATCTGTAATGTTAAATCCTATTCTTATAAATTTATTTTTAGCCTTTATTGGATCTAAGCGTGGGCCCATTGCATCAAAAAATGTGCTTAGTGGAATATTCTTTGCTTGCTCTGCTGAAACAGTATACTTTAACGATGGAGAAATCTTTTGAGATAGCTCATATGCTTCTGATAAGTAATAATTTCTTGCTATGGGATTTTTTTCAATTTTAGATAAGTTTTCAAGTGAGATACTGTACAATTGCTTAATCTCAATATCTCCTGGAAAGTTAAATAGTCCTACATCACTAAGTTCAGCAGCCCATTGAAACTTAGATAAATTATTCGCTTTATTGATTTCTTCTATCAATTTTTCTCTAGATCCAATTATTTCAAAAATATACTTTGCTCTTTTTTTATCTGATAATGGTTCTAAATTGACTGCTCTTCCATCAAAAAATCCTAAATATCCATTATAAACATTCCTAATACTCCATGATACTTTTCCATACTTTTCTTGTAAATCATAATTTTCTAGAAAAAAGGGAGGATATTCAAATTCTTCTACAAGTTGATCAGGAGTTTTTCCTTGATTAGCCCCCCTTACAGCATAATCATGAATATATTGGATTGCATCACGATAAATTGATAAACGCTCTTCAATTATTTTTTCACCAGAAAGAAATGGACCATGACAGCTAATTAAAAATTTTGGGGAGTAAGATCGCATGGCATCAACAGATTTATACCAGCTTTTAGTATCTCTATATGACGTACCTCTAATGGTATAAAGGTTAGGAAATCGCATGTAATAATTATCTGCACTGATAACCACATCTTTTTCAGGATAATAAATAATAATTTGATCATCTGTTTCGCCTGGTGTGTGTTGTATTTCAAGATCAACGCCACCGACTGAAAGCTGACTTGTTTGTTGATCAAAAAAGTTTGTTGGATAAATTACCGCAGGTTGTTCAAAATCAAAATTAAGTGTAAAGCCTAACCCATGACCTCTTTTAAGGCTATCAGGTAAAAAATGACCAAATTGTTTCATACCTCTTTCTGTCAATATAGGTCTTAGCAGATTGTTTTGATCAAAAAAACCTTTTTCAAAAGTTGAGTGAGCATAAACTTTAGTATCTTCTTCATAAAAACCAGGAGCACCTCTCCAGTGATCTACATGAGAATGAGTATAGATAATTGCTTCATTTGGCAGATTAGAAATTTTTTTAAATTCTGCATTAATTTGTGCACCAAGTTTGGGGTCTTCTGTAGTATCAATAATAATGTTTGAAGTATCTCCAACAATTAGAACTGAATTTGCAAGTCCATACCCAATTGCGACATAAACATTATCTATAACCTGATAGACTCCTTTTTCAAAATAAAAATCGTCATCAATATCAATTTCTTCGGAAAAAGGAATAGAAGTGTTGGAGGCAGTCTGATTTTTGTCGCTACATGAAAAAATTAAAAATAAAAGTAGATATATTATTATTCGCATATTTTAAAATATAAGTCATATTAAGATATATTTTAAATAAATTAGATTATTAGATTAATTGGAACAAAAAAACACGAATCACATACATAAAACAATGAGTTTAGTATCATTTTCCAGAGATAAGTTTATACCATCAGAAGAAGTAAGTCTAAATGTTAGAGGCAATTATTTAAGTGTTACTCGCGGTTATCAGGTGTTTACTTTTTTTAAAACTACCAATAATGGAGTACCTGTATTTTTAGATGATCATATTGATAGGATTGTAGGAAATGCACAATCAATGCAAATGAATTTATCATTTACAAAAGATGATATAAAAAGTTTAGTTTTTCAAACGTTAGAAAAAAATGATTTTTCAAGAACAGAATGTAATGTTATGATAATCATGGCTGGAAAAGCACCTGATGATATTTCAGGATTAGTTTCATCACAAGAAGTTGATTTATTTATAGTAACTTCACCAATTAAAAGATATCCAAAAGAATCGTACCAAAATGGAATTTCATTGGGCTTGTATGAATTCGAAAGAATCGACGCAGAAGTCAAAACACCCTATACATATTATGGAGGGATGAAAGCTCATAGAGCTCTTGTTCATGAAGGTTCTTTTGATGAAGTGTTATATACAAGTAATAAAGAAGTTTTAGAAGGTACTACCTTTTCATTTTTTATTGTTAAAAATGAATCTGTAATAACTACAAAATTAGACGGAAGAATATTAGGGAGTGTGACAAGAAAAAATTTATTAAGATTAATGAAAGCTCATAACGTTAATCATGATGAATCTAAAATTTTAATTGAAGATCTCCAATCTGCAAGCGAGGCATTTATTGCATCAGCAAACAGAGATTTAATTCCAGTTGTTTCTATTGATGGTCACTTGATAGGTGATGGAAAAATTGGTCCAAAATATCAAGAGTTGATGAATCTTTATCAACAAGAACTATTGAATATTACTATATAATTTTACTTATATAATGCTTAAAATGGGAACAAGATGATTATTTTTAGTGTATAATTAAAAATAACAAAATAGAGAGGAAAAAATGAAAAATCTAACTTTTGTATTATTTTTATCATTCATTTTAACTGGATGCGCTATGCAGGCTCCTACAGCTCCTGCAGAATCAAACGATTTTACATTAGG
>Ga0207985_1000372_pt1 | contig 12361 bp, 12 predicted proteins | sample ETNtaG_3_FD_185761 | JGI IMG/M metagenome (GOLD analysis project Ga0207985, IMG submission 185761) | Marine microbial and viral communities from oxygen minimum zone, Eastern Pacific Ocean - ETNP201302SV84 (SPAdes) (version 2) | ecosystem: Environmental > Aquatic > Marine > Unclassified ...
TCTGTGTAAGCTCCACCCCATGATGCAACAACTACTGCAAATGCTGATGAAGATACTGAGATAGCAAAAGTTACGGCAAGTAATAATTTACTTAATTTTTTCATTTATCCTCCGTTTAAACGTTTTTTTTATAAAAAACGAAGTACAGCAATATAGGAAAAGAGAGTCAACAGGGGATTCTGGTTATTATTAAACTTTTTGGCTTATTTTGGGTCTAAAGCTCTAGCGTCATGACTATTCCAACCAATATTAATCTCATTTCCAAGTTTAATGTCTAAATTTTGAGAACTATTTGGAACTTTCAAAATAAATTCAGAATTACCTAATAAATTTAGCCTTACTCTTGTGTGGTCGCCATGATATATAACTTCTTCTATTTTACCTTTTTGATTGTTATCCATTTTGTCTTTAGGATTAATTAATGCTCTCTCTGGTCTAATTGATACTGTGGTTTTTTCTCCAACGGATTTCACTGATATTGGATTTGCAATAATCTCTCCTTGAGCCAGTTTAACTTTGCAAGATCCATTTGATATATCTGAAATTTCTCCAGCAAAAGTATTATTTTCTCCAATGAATTCGGCAACAAAAGAGTTTACCGGTTCTTCATATAACTTATCTGGACTTGAGAGTTGTTGAACCTTACCATCATTAAACACTGCAATTCTGTTTGACATAGTTAATGCTTCGCCTTGGTCGTGTGTCACATAGACAACAGTTACACCAATGCTTTCATGAATATGTTTAATTTCGTACTGCATACTTTCTCTTAAATTTTTATCTAAAGCACCTAGAGGTTCATCCATTAAAACAACTGCTGGATCAAAAACTAAGGCTCTAGCTACTGCTACCCTTTGTTGTTGACCTCCAGAAAGTTGTCCGGGCATTCGGTTTCCAAATCCCGATAATGAAACCATAGATAATGCCTTTTCAACTTTTTTATCTATATCATCTTTTGAAATTTTTCTTACTCTTAAAGGAAAAGCCAAATTTTCAAAAACTGTCATGTGTGGAAACAAAGCATAATTCTGAAAAACCATTCCAATACCTCTTTTGTGTGGAGGGATATTAGAAATTGGATTTTTATCTAAATAAATTTCTCCATTAGTCGGGGTTTCAAAACCTGCAAGCATCATTAAGCATGTAGTTTTCCCTGAACCAGAGGGTCCAAGCATTGTTACAAACTCACCTTCTTCGATATCCAAATTCAAATCTTTAACTACCAATACTTTTCCATCGTAGCTTTTGTCGACTTTATCAAATTTTACAAAATCTTCTTTTTTTGACATAGGTTAGTTTTTAAAACACTTAGTTAAGTTGTTTGCAACAGTTAATTAGCTCTTAATGTGTAACTCCTTAGGAAAATTACAGAATAATTCACACCCTTTTTCTGTAACTCTTATAGCTTCCGAAGCTTCAACTCCCCAATCACCAAATTGCATTACAGCAATCATATGGAAACAGGCATTCGGTACAAGTTCAGTCATTTCTCCTTTATATATATTTAGGGTATGTTCACCCCAATCAGGTGGATAACCTATCCCAATAGAATAACCAGTTCTTGATTTTTTTTCTATGCCATATTTGTCTAGAATACCCCAAAAAGCTTGCGCTACATCATTTGCAGTATTCCCAGGTTTAGTAGCATCTATTCCAGCTTGTAAAGCCTCAATAGTTTTGTTCATTGTGTCTATTTTTAATTGGTCAGGTTTTCCAAGTAATACCGTTCTAGCCATTGGCGCATGATATCTTTTATATACTCCAGATAACTCAACGATTGTCGCCTCACCTTCAACAAATTTGTCTTGGGTTGCTGTTAAGTGAGATGCAGATGTCCCTTTACCTGTTGGTAAGAGTGTTGCGATGCTAGAATACTCTCCACCAAACTCTGGTGTTCCATAAAATAAAGTTTTTTGTATTTCACCAACTGCATCGCATTGTCTGACACCAGGTTTAATTACTTCCATTGCAGTCTTCATTCCTTTTTCTGAAATTAGTGCAGCAGTTTTCATGTAATTAATTTCTGCATCAGATTTTGCAAATCTTGCCCAATTTACTAATCTTTCTGAGTCTTTTATTTTTGCATTCGGTAAACCTTGTTTTATCTTTTCATAGCAAAACGCAGTGAAGTAATGAGCATCCATCTCCACACCAATTGAAAGCTTATCCCAATTTCTATCTTTGATAATATGCACTAAATAGTCGTAAGGATGTTTTGGCCATGTATGAATGTAGTTTTCATCATACACAATTATATTTTCATCTCTAAGATAAGTTTTAATGTAAGCGCCTCCTGAGTCTTGAGCTCTTACAAAACACAAAGGTTCATCGGCATTTACATGAACAATAGCACACTGAGCATAATAAAAAGACCACGCATCATAACCAGTTAAATAATTAATATTATTAGTGTCGTGAGAAATTAAAAGATCGATACCTTTATCCTGCATCATCGACTGAACTTTTTTTAATCTTTGTTTGTATTCGTCTTTAGTAAATGACATAAATTTTTATCTGAATAATTTGCCAAAACCTTCTACTAGATTATTTTTATTTATTTGGACCAGAGTATCCCAAATTAATGCCTGATTGCTTGATAAAACAATCGTGTTGAGTTTTTTTTCAAGTTTATCGATTATTGGCAGTACAGGAAGAGCTGTACAAGATACAAATAATGCGTCTGCTCCATTTAAATCTATTTTAGACAAGACATCATACAAATAATTTTGGTCTACTTTGCCTATGTCGTAATCTGCCTCAATATCAAAGTATGAATTGGATGTAATCTCAAACCCCTCTGACTTAAAATATCCCATAACCTCATCATTTAGTTTTTTACTGTAAGGAGTAAATAGCGAAAGCTTTTTAATATTTAACTTTTTTAATGCTTTTATTGCGGCTGTACTTGGCGTTGTAACCTGGGCCATTGGTTTTGCTGCTTTTACCTTTTGCTTAATAGAGTTATAACCTGCTGCAATAGTTCCGGAAGTACATCCGTAGACTACACAATCAATATCTTGATCTGGCAAAATATCTTTTGTTACACTGGTTACTTTATCTGACATTTTAATCAGATTTTCTTTGGTTAAAGGATTATAACACTCTATTCTATTAACAAAAAAATCAATTTCTCTATCTTTAATTACATTTATAAAATCTCTTTCAATCATAAAATCACTTGCAAGAGCAATAAGGCCAACTCGTGGATTTGATTTACTTATGTATTTTGGTTCTATTTTTGTTGAATTCATATTTTAAAAAAGTGAATATATCATAAGTTCTTGAATAATCATTAATATTAAATGAATTGAATGAATTTTAAAGACACTCTAGTTGCATCACTTGTTCCTATCTTTTTAGGCTTTGGTTTTGTAATTGCCAAACCTGCTTTTGAGTCTTTTCCTCCAATACTTCTAATGGGACTAAGATTTATTTTTGCTGCTTCTATTTTAATTTGGTGGTTTCCTATTCCAAAAGGTTTCTTAAAAAAAATTTTTATCGCTTCGTTTATAGCAAACACCTTGCAATACAGTATTACCTATACTGGTTTAAATTTTATTGATGCATCTGCAGCAGTATTACTAGTACAAACAGAAGTTCCATTTGGGGTAATATTTGCTTTTTTCATGTTGAAAGAGAAACCAACATTAAGAGCTTTGATTGGGATAGGAATTGCATTTATAGGAGTTTATATTTTAACTGGCTCACCTAATTTAGATGGAAAAATATTTGGTATCGCTCTTACAATTTTGGGTTCAGCAATATGGGCACTTGGCCAAGTAATTGTAAAACCTTTGAGTAAAGAAATTAATCCTTTAGCTTTAGTTGCGTGGCTTGCATTATTTTCTGGACCCACTTTAATTTTAATTTCTGCGGTAATTGAAGGTGATACCATATCATATTTATCAACTGCTAAATTTAATCATTGGTTAATAGCATTTTACATTGGATTTATAATGCAACCTATAACTTATGGCTGCTTTTATTATGTTCTAAAAAATAATCCATTATATAAAGTATTACCCGTAGTAACCATGGGTATACCACCAACTGGATTGCTTGCAGCAATTTTTTTATTAGGTGAGAAACCAACAAGTGAATTATTTATTGGAGGAGTAGTAATAATATTTGGTGTCATAATGATATTATATAAAAAGAAAGAGGAGGTAAATTAATGAATATAGGATTTATTGGTTTAGGAAATGTTGGAGGAAAACTAGCTGGGAGTTTGTTGAGGAATAAATTTAATTTAACAGTTAGAGATTTAGATAAAAATTTAACAAAACAATTCGAAGGCTTGGGAGCTAAAATTGCAAACTCTGCTAAAGAGCTGGCTGAGGAGGTTGATTTAATAATAACTTGTCTTCCTTCTCCTGAAATTTGTGCAGAAGTGATGGAAGGAGAGAACGGTATTCTAGAAGGTATTTCTGAAAATAAGATATGGTTGGAAATGAGTACAACGGATGAGGCAGAGGTAAAAAGGATTGGTAAAAAAGTAATAGAAAAAAAGGCAATACCCCTAGATGGTCCAGTAAGTGGTGGATGCCATAGAGCAGCGTCAGGAAATATAGCAATATTTGTTGGTGGAGAAAGAGATGCATTTGATAAGATATTACCTGCTTTGACTGTAATGGGGCGTAAAATATTACATACAGGAGAATTAGGTACCGCTTCTGTTCTTAAAGTAATTACAAATTATTTAGCTTCTACACATTTGGTTGCCCTTGGGGAGGCATGGACTGTAGCTAAAAAATCAAACCTAGATCTTACAAAAACTTATAAAGGAATTGCTGTGTCATCAGGAAATTCATTTGTTCATGAAACTGAGAGCCAAGTTATTTTAAATGGCTCTTATAATATAAATTTTACGATGGATTTAGTTTTAAAAGATACAGGTCTATTTGATGAATTAGCAAAAAAATTAAATGCACCTTTGGAAATTTCCCCTAAGATAGTTGAAATATTTAAAGATGGTCAAAAAAAATATGGCTCAAGAGCCTGGTCATCAATGATAGTAAAAAGAATGGAAGATTTGAATAAAATTGATTTTAGAGCTGAAGGGTTTCCTGAGGAGTTAACTGATATTGAACCTGAAGAAAAAGGTTATGAAATTTAAATTCTGTGTTAAAGTGTATTTATGATTGAAAAGAAAAATTTTTATATAAATGGAAAATGGGTTGTGCCAGTCAAACCTAATGACTTTGATGTAATTGATCCATCAACCGAGGAGGCTTTTGCTGTAATTTCTCTAGGATCTAAAGAGGATACTGATAAAGCTGTAAATGCTGCTAAAGTAGCATTTGAAAGCTGGAGAGAAACTTCGAAAGAAGAGAGAGTAAAATTACTAGAAAAATTTTGTGAAATTTATAATAAAAGATGGGATGAAATGGTTGAAGCACAATCAATGGAAATGGGTGCACCATTAGATTTTGCATCAGAGATACATACTAAAATGGGAGCAGATATATCTAGAAATACTATAGATATTTTAAAAAATTTTAATTTTGAACATCAGTTTGATCCAAAATCAAACAACCAAATTAGATATGAGCCAATTGGAGTATGTGGATTAATTACACCATGGAATTATCCAATGAACCAAATAATACTTAAGGTTATACCAGCACTTGCAGCTGGTTGCACAATGATTTTAAAACCATCTGAGATTGCTCCTGTTTCAGCAGTATTGTTTGCAGAAATAATTGATGAAGCTGGCTTCCCTCCAGGTGTATTCAATTTAGTAAATGGTAACGGAGAAGTAGTTGGAAATCATATATCTGGACACCCAGATATTGATATGGTCTCATTCACAGGGTCTACAAGAGCAGGAAAACTGATACAGAAAAATGCAGCTGATACAATTAAAAAAGTTACACTTGAACTTGGTGGTAAAGGTGGAAATATAGTATTTGAGGATTCTTATCCAGATGCTGTAAGAGATGGAGTAAGGACTATAATGAGCAACACTGGACAGTCTTGTGATGCTCCAACACGAATGCTTGTTCAAAGATCAATTTATGAGAGAGCAGTAAAAGAGGCTGTAGATGAAGCAAATAAAATTAAAGTAGACGTAGCATCTAAAAAGGGTGATCACATTGGACCTTTAGTATCCAAAGTTCAATATGATAAAGTTGTTAATCTTATTAATGAGGGAATTAAAGAAGGTGCAACTTTAGCTGCTGGTGGGCCCGATCTACCAAATGGTCTTAATAAGGGGTATTTTGTTAAACCAACGATTTTTACAGATGTTAACAACAATATGAAAATTGCTAGAGAAGAAATATTTGGTCCAGTACTCTCAATTATTCCATTTGATACAGAAGAAGAGGCAATTAAAATTACAAATGATACGTCTTATGGATTAGGAAACTATTTACAAACTGAAGATAAAGAAAAAGCAAAAAGAGTAGCTAGAAAAGTAAGAGCAGGAACAGTTTATATTAATGGTCAAGGAGCCGAGACTGGAGCACCTTTTGGAGGATTTAAGCAATCAGGAAACGGTCGAGAGGGTGGACTATGGGGATTTACTGAATACCTAGAAGTTAAGGCAATTACTGGTTGGAATTAAGAAATTATATTCAAAATAATTGAGGTTAAGATGATTGGTTATGTAATGGTGGGAACAAATAATTTAGATACTGCCATTAAATTTTATGATGAAGTTTTGGAAGTCATCGGACTATCAAGAAACGAAACTGTTGAAAACGATTATGCAGCATATGGAAAGAAAGATACAAACGAAATAGAGTTTTACATTACAAAACCGTTTAATAAAAAAGAAGCAACTTTTGGAAATGGAACACAAATATCATTTATAACATCTTCGAGAGTTATTGTTGATAGATTTCACGAAATAGGACTTAAAGCTGGAGGTACTAGTGAAGGATCAGGAGGTGAGCGACCAGAGGGATCCGGAGTTTATTACTCTTACGTTCGTGATCTTGATGGAAATAAAATCTGTACCTTCACAAATAGCAAGGAATAACACTGTGTCCTATTCATCAATTCAGGAAAAATTAGAAAATAAAAAAACTATTATTTTAGATGGTGGAATGGGTGCTGAATTAGAAAAGAATGGCGCTAAAATGGATGAAAAAATGTGGTGTGGAAAATGCTCAGTAGATCATCCAGATTTAGTAAGAAAAATTCATGAAGATTATATAAATGCGGGTGCTGATGTAATAACAACCAATACGTACAGTACTACACCTATATCGATGAGACAGTATGGTTATGAAGACTCGATAGAGGAATTTAATAAAAAAAGTGTTCAAGTTGCAAAAGAAGCAATTAAAAATTCAAATAAAGATGTTGCTCTTGCTGGGAGCGTTTCAACTTTTGGTAATTTTTATAAACTCGGAGTTAAAGCAATGATACCTGGCTTTAATGAACAATTAAAGATTTTATCAGGTGAAGGAGTAGACTTAATTATTTTAGAAGCTATGTCCTCACAAGCTGACATAGTTGAAACAATGTTAAATTGTTCCACGAATGTAAATATACCAGTTTGGTTGTCAGTGTCATGCGTAATGGATGATCAAAAAAATATAATGCTTGGATATAATGATACAATTGACTCGGATACACATGTCTATGAAAACTTTGAGACATCCATAATTAATTTTAAAAAATTACATAATGGTCCAATATTGGTTGCTCATTCAGATATAAATATTACAGGTCAAGCAATTCAAGCTGCAAAGAAAAATTATGATGGGATAGTAGGAGCATATCCAAATAAAGGTTATTATGAAAAACCACACTGGCGATTTGTAGATGACATGACGCCAATAGGATATTTAAATGAAGTTAAGTCATGGATTAAAAATGGAGCTCAGATTATAGGTGGATGTTGTGGAATTGGAGTAGATGAAATTAAAGCAATTTCAATTTTAAAAAATTAAAATATATTAAATATTATGAAAACATTTATTGGTGGAATTGGCTGCTTTTGGGATGAAAAGAAGTATGAAGGGATAAAAGGTATAGTCTCAACAGAATGTGGTTACTGTGGTGGAGATGAGCCAAATGTTACATACAAGGCAGTTTGTGGGGGAGATACAGGACATATAGAAGTGGTCAAAGTTGAGTATGATGAAAAAGAAAAGTCATACGAGGATATGGTCAATTTATTTTTTGAATTACACGACTCAACTCAAGTAAATCGACAAGGTACATATGTAGGAATTCAGTACCGTTCAGAAATATTTTATAATACAGAAGAAGAAAAACAGATTGCAGAAAAAGTTTTAAAAGAAGTAAACAGTAAATTAGATGGAAAAGTTTCGACTAGAGTTTCAAAAGAAAAAAATTACTGCAAAGCTGAAGGTTATCACCAAAAATACGAACAAAAAAAATCTTTAAAATATTGAAAAAAAAAAAATTAGTCTCTGTTAAAAACCCAGAATTAAATACACTAAAAGATAATAAAGCTTCATGGAACCTTCCAAAAACAAGAAGGTTTGGTTATAGAAATTTACATAAAATTAATAGATACAGTATTTTTTTAAGATCCGATTTAGTATTAAAATTAAACTCTAAACCAAATAAAATAATCGATAAACTTCCTCTAGTTAAGAAGATGACTAAAAATAAATCTTTTTGTTCTTTAATTGTTGGCAATCGTCAAAATATATTATTTGAAAAATACGCCAAAGATTTTAAAAAAAAACAACCTCAGACAATTATGTCAATTACTAAGATGTTCGTTAATTTATTTGTTGGTGAATTAGTGAATAAAAAATTAATAGATCTCAATAAAAAAGTTTCACATTATTTACCAAAAATTGGAAGTGGGTATGCAAATGCAAAAATCAAGGACGTCTTAAATATGAATGTTGTAAACTCTTATACTGAAGATTATACTAAGGCATACTCATCCTCTTTTTTACATGAACCTGTTGGAGGATGGAGGCTGCCTAAAAATCTTAAAAATCATCTAAGCCAAGAGGAATATTTAAATACAATTAAAAAAACTAAAAATAAAAGTTTAATTAATAATTCTGGACGAGCATTATATAAATCTGCAAATACAGATGTAGTAGGATTAATAATAGAAAAAGTTAGTGGCAGAACTTTAAGAGATTGGGTTTTATCTGCAGTTGAGGCTGCAGGATTTGAAGATGGTTTATATATTGCATCAGATAGATACGGTATGCCTTGGATGTCTGGAGGAGGTTGTTTAATTACAAGAGACTTTTTAAGAATGGGTTTGCTTTTTGCAAGAAAAGGTATGGGTGTTGGAAATAGGAAAGTTGGATCTTCATCATTTTTTAATAAAACAATCGATAATGTAGGGCCAAAATATATGGATTTATCTAAAGACAAATATTTATATTACTCAAATTCTACTATGGTTTCAGACAACATGATCGGGCACTCTGGTTATGGTGGTCAGTTTCTTGCAACAAACTTTAAAACTGGCAATGTAGCTGCTTTTTTTTCTGTTCTAGAAACGAAATCAGCAACAAAAGAAAGTTATAAAACTGATATGATCAACATGCTGATAGATGTAGTTGATAAAAAATATTAGATTAAGAATATCTCTCAATTAATTTTTTTAGATGTTTATCTGTAACACCACAGCATCCCCCAATAATTTGAATTTGGTTATCAATTAACTTTTCACATTCATTAGCAAATTCTTCCTCGGAAGAAGTCACAATTGCTTTATGAGATTTTGTATCGAACTTATGTATTTCAGGATAAAACATCATCGGACCATTCCAATTGTTTTTAATTACTTGCAATCCTTCAAAAGCATCAATTAACCATGTATGCATGACACCATAGACATCTCCACCCATGCTAGTAAGTGACTTTACAATATCTTCTAAAAGTACAATTTTATCATCAGGAATAAATTTTGGTTGCTCTTTGTATTTGGTTTCATCATAAATTAACGATTTTTCTTTTTCCGCACTAAAATTTCTACCAATAACACTGTTATCAAATTTGCTTATACAACAACTTAATCCAACCCAAACTGGTAAACCCGTTTCCAGAGCAGCATTCAGTAAAATTTTTGAATGATCAATATCAAGTAACATTTCTAAAATTAAAATATCAGTCCCCTCCTCTTTTAAAATTTTAGCAGCTTCTTTATAATTTTGTTCCTCCTGTTTAAAAGAAGGTATGTACTTAGGATTTGGCACAAATTCATTTTCCTTTAATGAAAAAAAATTTGATAAACTTCCAGCTATTCCAATTTTATTTTCTTTACTTTTATTTTTTATTGCCTGTCTAGCTAATTTGACTGATTGAATAATAAATTCTTCAGTTTCCGCTCCACGATTAATGCTTTCAAGATTGTGTTTGGTTGAACTAAAAGTGTTTGCTGTTATTAAATCAGAACCAGCATCAATAAACTTTTCATGTGCCTTAATTACTATGTCTGGAGAAGTTATAGAAGCTAAGGCAGAAAAAGCTGGGGACATTTCACCGCCCAATTTTGCAATTTCAGAACCGTTTCCACCATCTAAAAATATTTTTGATTTTGATTTTAACTTTTCATTAAAAATCATTTATTTTTCATCTTTTGGGGCAAGTACTACTGCTAAAATTCCTCCTAATACAATCATTGTACTGCCTATAACTTCTCGCCAACCAAATGTTTCATCTGTTAAAATTCCTGCTGATATAACGCCAACAACTATTTCGCTTAAATATAATATTGCGCAAAGACCTGCTCCTAAAACTGAGGGTGACCACATAATAACTACCCCTGTTGGAATAAAATAAAATACTGAAATGAGAACCAAAAAAGTAAACATTGATGCAAAAGCTTCAACGGGTGGCATTGGTCCTAGATAATCTTTTAAAATAAAGCCAGCAAAAATATTGAATATTGTTCCATAAACAAAAAATGAAAATATTACCGGAAAAACACCATCTGTTTTTGTAATTTCTAAACGTACTAAGCCAGCTCCAAAAAGCACACCTCCCACCAGCGCTAACCAATCTCCTGCATTTTGTGGTAGTGGTATGATATTAGATTGACTAAAAACAACCCACAAACCTCCAAGGGCTAAACTTAAAGTTAAAACTCTTTCTAAACCAGGTCTTTTCTTTAAAAAATATATCTCAAATATAGTGGTCCAGATTGGTATCATGTAAAACATAATCAATGCACGGACAACATCTGTTAATAAAAAACTTAAAGCGTAGCAAATAAAACCACTACCAGTTAAAAAACCGATAAAAGGGATTTCTAATCCTGATGTTCGGCCTTTATATTTTCTCCACAAAGACAAAGGTGTAAGCAATATAATACCAATCATCATTTGAGAAATAGTTCCCCAACCTCCAGTTAATCCACCATCTTCTAAAATTCTTTGAGGAAGCCAATAAACTCCCCATGATCCAGCAGCTATAGCTAATGCAAATGATATTTTAAAATGATGTTTATGTCTGACCATTAATTTAGATTTGGTTTATGATTAGAAAAATTAAAAATTTCCTCATATCTTTTTGCAAAAGATATCACTTTTAAATCTTCCTTTTGTTTAGCTATAATTTGTAAACCAATTGGAAATCCATCTTTATTAAAACCAATTGGTAATGAAATTGATGGCAAGTAAAATAGACTGGCAAATATATGGATTTCAATCCATCTATGGTAAGTATCCATTAGTTGATCATTAATTTTTTCAGGGTGTCTTAGGTTTTTATCAAACGGGAATGATTGTTGGGATGGTAGAGCTAAAAAATCAAAACTACCAAATAAACTATTTACATCATTTGATAATTCAATTCTTGATTTAAGAGCTAATTTGACATCTTCTTCTGTGAGCTTAATACCTTTTTCGTACTCCCATATAGCCTGCGGTGTCATTTGATTAATTTCCTCGATATTCATTGTAATAATATCTTCATAAATACTTTTAGCTCTTAATGTTCCCCAGCAATTCCATAACTTATGAGCATCTATTTTTGGTTTTAAGTATTCAATTATAATTTTATTTTTTTGAAGACTGTCTAATTGTTTATTACACATTTCAACTAACTCAGGATCATATTGATAATTACCATTCATATCAGATAACCATCCTATCTTTATTTTTGAAAATTCTTGATCACTTATATTGGTATCTTTAAATGAGTTTGTTAAACTAAAAGAAATTGGATCCTCTTTGTGTTCTCCAGCTATTACATCTAAAAGAATAGCCATATCATCTGGTGTTCTTGCAAGACATCCTGGAGTAGAGATAATTGGAAGACTCTTTTTTTTATCATTTGTTCGATAATCAGGCAGAAGTCCTGGCGTTGGTCTAAAACCATAAACATTTGCATAGGCTGCAGGAGTTCTGCAAGAACCCATCATATCTGTTCCATCTGCAAATGGTAGTAACTCAGCCGCAAC
>Ga0207985_1000380_pt1 | contig 12269 bp, 13 predicted proteins | sample ETNtaG_3_FD_185761 | JGI IMG/M metagenome (GOLD analysis project Ga0207985, IMG submission 185761) | Marine microbial and viral communities from oxygen minimum zone, Eastern Pacific Ocean - ETNP201302SV84 (SPAdes) (version 2) | ecosystem: Environmental > Aquatic > Marine > Unclassified ...
TTCTAGATCCAAAAAACTAATGTCATTTGAATCTAAAATAGGAAAAATTAATTTTATATCTCGTTCATTTGATAATTTTGACAATTCCTTTTTGAAATTTTCACATTTATTGATCAAAGAATCATATTCACTTTTAGAATTTAAATCTGTTTTACATAAAATCCAAGCCGCTATGGAAGATCTTTCTTCTAATGAAATAGAAAGGTTGCTGTCCAAAAATTTTTTTCTTAAAAGTTTAGCATTCACTACGATCTTTATTTTATCTGTATTAATAAATTCATAAGATTTAATGTAGTTTTGGGGAAGCAAATTTCTAATTAAATTTATTTGCTGATCGAATTCGCTTTTACTTCCTAAAATTCTAATTGAAGATATATCTATAGCTTTTCTAAGAGAATTATTTGTATTAGATTTTTCATCGTCCAAAATGATTACGTGCTCATTTGGAAAAGAACTTAACAAATATGTTGAAAAAAGACTTAGAAAAATTAAAAGATAAAGATTTATTATTAAAGGTTTCATACTGATATTGAATTATAATGTTATTCAGATAATTTTCTTTAAATTCCGACAGTAGGTTTATCTTGTCCAAAATAAATAAAATCTCATACAAAACTTCTGGTGTTGATATCAAGAAAGGAGATGCTTTGGTTAATCTTATAAAACCTTTTGCTAAAAAAACTAGCAGAGTAGAAATAATGGAAAGTATTGGTGGGTTTTCGGCTATCACCTCAATTCCGACTAAATACAAAGACCCATTAATTGTGAGCGCTACCGACGGAGTAGGAACTAAAATTGAAATAGCAGAGCTCATGAAAAATCACTCCACAATTGGTCAAGATTTAGTTGCTATGTGTGTAAACGATCTTATTACTTGTGGTGCAGAGCCGCTGTTTTTTCTTGACTACTTAGTCACAGAAAGAATTGATTTACTAAAAGCGAAAGAAATAATTAAAGGAATTGCTAGGGGTTGTGAAATTGCAAACTGTTCTTTAATAGGTGGAGAAACTGCAGAGCATCCAAATGCATTCCCGAAAGGAAAATATGATCTTGCCGGATTTTGCGTTGGAGTGGTTGAAAGAAAAAATCTCTTGAGGAAAAACAAATTAAAAAATGGTGATTTACTGATTTCGCTAAAGTCTTCTGGGCTGCATTCAAATGGTTTTTCTCTAATTAGAGAGCTATTAAAAAGAAAAAAGTTAAATTTAAAATTAAAAATAGAAGGTAAAACTTTAGGTAAAATATTACTCAATCCAACAAAAATATACGTAAAAGAGATTCTTGAATTGCAAAAAAATGTAAATTTAAAGGCAATAGCTCATATTACTGGCGGAGGACTTATTGGTAATTTGAAAAGAATAACCCCTGAAAAGATAAAAATTAATCTCTTTGAGAATTCTTTGTTTAATTTTAATAAAAAATTATTCTCGCTTATACAAGAAGTATCTAATTTGTCTAATGAAGAAATGTTAGAAACTTTTAATTGCGGTAATGGAATGGTCATCGTAATTAGTAAAAATGAATTAGAAAATACAATAAAAACACTCACTAAACTAAAAATTGGTTTTAAAGTTATTGGTTCTTGCTCTAATTTGAAAAAAGGAGATTCTTCAGTAAACATTAATTAAACTTAAAAAATGAATAAATTTAAGTTAGCTGTTTTCGTTTCCGGAAATGGTTCCAACTTGCAAGCTTTAATAGATGCAAGTAAGAGCCCAGACTGCCCATTTAAAATAGAGTTAGTGTTTTCTAATAATCCAGATGCATATGGTCTTTTAAGAGCATCGCAAAACAATATTCCAACTTTGACTTTAGATCATAAGGACTTTAATGACAGACAAGAATTTGATTCCACTTTGAGCAAAAATTTGGAACAAAGTAATTTTGATTTGATTATTCTTGCCGGTTTTATGAGAATTTTGGGTAAAGAATTTATTAAAAGATATGAGAATAGAGTCATTAATTTACATCCATCTCTTTTGCCAAAATACCCAGGATTAAATACCCACGAAAAAGTTTTAAAAAATAAAGATAAATTTCATGGTGCCACTGTTCACTTAGTAGATGAAGGCTTGGATACAGGCAAAATAATAGGGTTTTCAAAATTTAAGGTTGAAAAATATGATAATTACGATTCATTATTAGCTAAGACTCATGAAATTGAACACAAACTTTTACCTCAAATTTGTAGTCTAATAGCGACAAAAAAAATTATTTTAAATAATAAAAATATCTTAATAAATGGAAAGTCCAATCGAAAAAGTAAAGAAATTATTTTTTAGTTTTCTTTTAGTTTGTTCTTACAATATAAGTGCTTACAACTTACAAGAATATTCTACTTTTTATAATTCAGGAAAGAATTCTGCTGAAGAATCATTAGAAAATGTAGAAAACAATATATGGAAAATGTCTTCAAAAATTGAACATTCTATCTTTCAGGTCACACAGGAAGCCACTTTTAAAATTGAAGATGATAAGGTTTATTTATTAAATGCTTTTAGAAAAACTAGAGCTTTCGGAGGATTTAGAAAAGAGAAACAATCTTTCATAGTCGATTACGGCAAAAATGAAATTGTTTATGAATACAACAAAGAAAAGGGAACGATACCTTTTAAATGCGAAAATTTTTCTGATTGTAGATTTTTCGATAATTTAACTCTTCAAATCCAATCTAAATTATCGTTAATAAATAAAGAATTACCTATAGATCTTAAATTTAATTACTTAGATAAGGGAAAAATAAAAGAGAAAATGTTCAAGATAGAAGATAGTATTGATGCCGACCAAGACACTAATACGAATAAAATAAAATTTAGTGAAATTCGGGATGACGATAAAGGATTTACTCTTTGGTTTGATCCACTAATAAATTATACAACCTATAAAATTTATCAAGATTTTGGCGCTCAAGACTTAACTTGGAATCTTCAATCTAAGCTTTTGGAAGAGTAACTCCTTCTTGACCTTGATATTTTCCACCTCTATCTTTGTAACTAACTTCACAATCTTCATCTGACTGAAAAAATAACATTTGCGCAACCCCTTCTTCGGCATAAATTTTTGCAGGCAAGCTAGTTGTATTAGAAAACTCCAGAGTTACGTGGCCCTCCCATTCAGGCTCCAGAGGCGTAACATTTACTATGATTCCACACCGAGCATATGTAGATTTCCCAAGACAAATAGTTAAAACATTCCTCGGAATTTTAAAAAATTCTATTGTGCTAGCTAATGCAAAAGAGTTCGGCGGAATAATGCATTCATCACCTTCATAATCTACAAAACTGTCTGGATCAAAATTTTTTGGATCTACTGTAGCAGAGTTAATATTAGTAAAAATTTTAAATTTTCTTGAGCATCTAACATCATAGCCATAACTTGATAACCCAAACGATATCAGTTTTCTATCTGTTCCTTTGTCTAATTTTATTTGAGAGTCTACAAAAGGAGAAATCATTTGATTTTCCTTACACATTTCTCTTATCCATTTATCTGATTTTATAGCCATGTAACTTATTTATTTTTTTCCAATTCTCTTCTCCAAGAAAAAGCTTGTTTGAGAGTGTTGTTATCAACATAATTTAAGTCTCCTCCAGCAGGTACCCCTTGAGCCAATTTTGATATTTTAATATCTGTTTTTTCTAATTTGTCCAATAAGTAATAAGTAGTTGCTTCACCTTCTAATGTAGAATTTAAAGCAATTATAACTTCCTTAACGTTTCTTTCTTCACAGATCTCAATTAATTTAGAAATTCTTAAATCATCGGGTCCGATATTTTCAATTGGTGATAACAATCCGTTCAATACAAAATATTTACCAGAAAATTCTCTTGTCTCTTCGATTGAAAATAAATCTGAAGTTGATTCAACAATACATAAAAGATCATTATCTCTTATCTTGCTAGAACAAATATTACATATTTCTAAATCATTAATAACTCCGCAACATTGACATGGTCTAATTGTGTCTAGCGCTATATTGATTGAATTTGAAATTAATTCAGCCCCTTGTTTGTTTGTACTCAATAAATTCAATGCCATCCTTTTAGCAGTTTTTGGACCTACGCCGGGTAAAATTTTTAAAGCGTCTATAAGCGCTTCTATGTTTTCACTAATTTTCATTTTTTACTAATATTTTTGATATCAGTCTCAAATTCAGAACTTATTTTTTTAAAACCTTCATCATTAGAAATGATCTCGACTGCCTCATTTGTTTTTTTTAAATCTAATTTTTCTTTAATAAATGCTGGAGTTTTATTTACATCTACATTTGAATCGTAGGATATTTCTAAAATTTCATTGAAGTAAATATTTAAACTTGATGCTATCTCTTTTTTATATTCATCATTTATTCTTTCAATTTTTTCTTTCGGAAGGGAAATGATCAAAGTTTTTTTATCTTTTTTTGCTGACGAAAAAGACAAAACTTGATTAAGTAATGCTGATAAGTCAATTTTTTTTAAAACTTCATCCCAGTTAAAAAGACCTTCATCTTTTGTAGAATTTAAATTTGCTAATTTAAAATTTTTTTTTTCTTCAGGACAAAAAGCAATCATTTTAATTAAAGTCATAGAGAGTAATCCTTTTGGATCACTAGAAGTTTCAAAATAAATCTTATTGGATAGTCCTATTTGATAAATCAATTGCAAGTATTCGGGGCTCATCTCTGCAAATTTAGATAAATTTGATTCTTTGTCGGAACTAAATTGCATCAAAGAAATTTCTTGTATTGATTTCATTAAAGATTCTAATAAATTTTGACAGGAATCATTTTCATCAAAGTTTTCAAAAAACTCATAAAGACCTTTTGAATCTCTGTCTTTAAGGATGCCTAATAGAGCAAAGACTTTTTCCTCACTAGGAATCCCAAGGAGTGCCTGTACATCTTCTTTTTTTAATTTTCCATTACAATAAGAAATAACTTTTTCTGAAATTGTTAAAGCATCTCTCATACTTCCAGATGCGGATTTAGAAATTATCTTTAACGATTCGTCATCAAAAGAAATTTTTTCTTCTTTGAATATTTCGAATAGTTGTTTGACAATCTCTTCTTCGGATAAAAGCCTTAAATTTAATTGCAAACATCTTGATAATATTGTTGCTGGAACCTTATCTATTTCTGTTGTGGCAAACATAAAAATAACGTGAGGTGGAGGCTCTTCTAAGGTTTTTAATAGAGCATTAAAACTTTCTTTAGTAAGCATATGAACCTCATCTATCAAATACACTTTGTATTTAGATGAAGCAGGCAAATAAGGAACTGTTTCTAATAAATTCATTGTTTCTTCTCTGGACCGTCTAGAGGCAGCATCTATTTCCTGAAAATCTATTGAAGAATTTTCATTCATTGCAAGACAATGATCACATTTCCCACAAGGTTCACCATTTATGTGTTTTTCACAATTAAGCGCTTTAGTTAAAATTCTAGCTATAGAAGTTTTTCCTACGCCTCTGGTACCGTTAAATATATAAGCTTGGTTTATTTTTTCATCGAGAATCGAGTTTTTTAGAGCTTGAATGGCATGGTCCTGCCCTACAACCTCGCTAAAAAGTTTAGGTCTCCACTTCCTTGCTAATACTAGATAGCTCAATTTATAACTTTATTAATCATTTCTTTTTCAAATCCTCTTTGAATAAAAAAATTTATTCTTTTAGATAATTCTTGCACATTTTCCGATGAAGAATTGCCATATTTTTTTATCTTTTCTTTTTTTAATTTTTCTATCCAATCCAAATCAATTTCATTAAAAACGCTTGAAATAACTGATTCTTTAACTCTCCTAACTGACAAGTCATATTTTATTCTTGTTGGACCAAATCCTGAATTATACCTTGATCGTATATATGATTCAGAAAACCTGAAATCACTTTGCAGGTTTTCTGCGCATAGTTTATTGATTTCTTCTTCTAAAGCACTCTGAAGTTCAACTCTATGTTTTAATTTGGTCAGAAGCTCATATCTAGAATGTTCTCTTCTAGAAAGAAGATCTAAGAGTTTTTTTCTAATATCCTGTTTTTTGATTAAGTTTTTCAAATCTATTAATTTCTTTGTAGATCCTTTTGTCAATTTGATTTGTTAGATCTCTTGGAGTACCTATCAATTGGGTCATATGAACAACTGTTACATTATTTTTTGGATCAACCCAAAATTTAGTTTTAGCTGCTCCTCCCCAAAAAAAAGAATTATCTCCTCTGTTAAGACGAATTTTTTCACTATCTAAAACAACGCCCAAAGTAATACCCTGACCTAATCCAGGAAAGATAGAATTATTTTCATCTAACTGGTCACTCGTTAAGGTGTTAAAAGAATTAGCTGATAATATTCTTTTACCTTTATAAACACCTTTATTTAAAAGCATTTCGGCAAAATTTAAATAATCATCTGCGGTTGAAACCAGCCCAGACCCACCATCTTCAACTTTTACTTCTTTATAAAAGAGACTATTTTCGGGAGAATCTACCAAGTACATTTTTGGTTTTTTACCTTTTAAATCCGCTGGTTTATCCACGTTGAATGCTCTGAAAGCATTATGATGTGCATATAAATTTGTCATCCTGTCTCTTTTGTCTTCAGGAACCCGAAAAAAGGTATCTTCCATATCAAGAGGCTCAAAAATATTAGCTTTTAAAAAATCACCAAAACTTCTATTCGAAGCTTTCTCAATAACGCAACCTAAAATATCCATTCCAATAGAATAGGTCCATTTTTCTCCGGGCTGATGTGCCAATGGTACAGAAGCAACCTTTTTACTAAAACTACAAATATCTTTATAGATTTTGTCAGGTTTTAAATCGTTATTAAGAGAGTCGAGCGCAAAGTAAGGATATATTTTTTCCTTGAGATATATATCTTGTAATTTTCCTTTTATACTGAAAGTATAAGCAAGTCCAGAGGTATGAGTTGCTAAATCTAACAGCGTTATTTCTCTCTCAAGATTTTCAATTTTATTATTACTTAAAAGCACTTTAGTATTTTTAAACTCAGGAATATATTTAGATACAGGATCAGAGAGTTTTAGAAGACCTTTATCAACAGCAATCATTAGAGCTACCCCTGTAACAGGTTTTGTCATTGAATAAATTCTAAATAAAGAATCTCTTTTTAAAGATATTTTATTTTTTACGTCGTTATACCCTAAAACTTCAGAATAAATCAGTTTTCCATCCTTCTGGATTAAAGTTAAAAATCCCGGATATCTCCCCTTCTTAATTTCTTTTTGTAAAAAATTTGAAAGCGATGAAAAATCATAGGATGCTTCATCTGCAGTTATCGGAATTGTAAAAGCTAAAAAGAAAAAAATAGTTAATATTTTTAATTTAAATTTCATCATTTAATTATAAACAAAGCGACAATTAATATCTTATTTCTCAATTATAAATAGGATAGGCATCAAACTTTAATCCATTTAAAAAAGAATCAGAAATTTCTTCATTACAACTAGCAAGGAATCCTATTTGAGATGCAGCGGTTTGATAATCTTTCGATTCAATATAATTTTCATCAAGAACAAAATCGAAATTCTCTATTTCAGATTCAGAAATCAATAAGCTTAATTGAGCGCTTGATGAAAAATCATTTTCTAAAAATTGTTCAAGATCAAATAAGTTTACGTTTGGTAAGAATTTGCAAAAGCTCACATTTTTTTTAAATTTTTCTGAAAAAGCTATCATGATATTTTTTTCATATGCTTTATAAAATAATTGCTTGTCATTCCCAACACAATCAACTTTTTCCAAAAAATCATCATTCCAATTGATAAACTTTTTTACTCTTTTAAATAAATTTTCGTATTCCAAATAAAGAAGCTTTGAAGAAAATTCATCAAACCAAATAAAATCATATGTCTCTGTTTCAAATAGAGGATCAAGATAAAAAGTTGTTAAAACTTTATCGTCTAGATAAGAATCATTTAGCTCATTCAAATCGTTTAAATTTTCAGACAAACTTGAAACAGAAGAATTATTTATAAAAGAGCAAAAACTTATTTCTAAATAATTTTTATTTGGATATTTATCTTCAAATATTATTTCTTCTGCGCATGAATTAATTATGATCAGCATAAAAATCATATAAATAAAATTTTTAAATAAACTCATACAATATTAAGTGAAAAGTCTATAGATTTAATATTCTTCGTGAGATCGCCCATTGAAATAAAATCAATTTCTAACTGCGAAAGTTTGGTTAAATCTTTTTCATTCTTTAAACCCGATACCTCAATTTTTGCTCTTTGATTGACAATCTTTATTCCTTTTTTTATTTGATTTAAAGAAAAATTATCAAACATTAAAATATCCGGCTTTAGTGAAATCGCGGGTTCTATTTCATTTATTTTTTTTACTTCGATTTCAAAAAAAAATTTGTTTGTTTGATCATGTTTATAGTTTATTAAATCAACTCCGCCTAGAGTTTTAAGATGATTGTCTTTTAACATCATTCCATCAGAGAGACTAAATCTATGATTTTTAATACCTGCTATTTTTGTTGCGTACTTTTGTTCATAACGCAATCCAGGCAGTGTTTTTCTAGTATCTAAAAGCTGAATCTTTTCATTATTTAAAATATGTAAGTATGATTTAGCTTTGGTAGAAATACCTGACATAAATTGAATAAAATTTATTGCCGTTCTTTCAGAAGATAAAATTGTTTTTGCTGTTCCTGATACTTTACATATTTCTTGATTAGGAGGAATAACATCGCCCTCCTTAAAATACCATTTAACTTTGATTGAGTTGTCTATGAGCTTGAATGAATGATTAAACCAATCGATTCCTGAAAGAACCAGCTCTTCTTTATTTGTTAAAAAAGCATTAATTTTTTTTAAAGCTTCTTTGCCTAAAACTTTGTGAGATAGATCTTTGTTAACGCAATCTTCTTTCAAAGCATTTTTAACGCTTTTAATTAAGATCTTTTTATCGATCATTGTTTTAGTTAGTAAAATTAATCATTTTCGATAAGGATCTATTAGCTAAATTAGAAACGCCAGGATCTACTATTATTTCATTATCTAAATTCTGTAGAACCTCTTGCAAATTAGTTAAAGAATTTAGTCCCATCCAGGGGCATTGTGAACAACTTTTACATGTTGCTCCTTCCCCAGCTGTAGGAGTTTCGTAAAATTCTTTATCAGGGTTATTTTTAATTAATTGGTAAAAAATTCCTTTATCGGTAGCAACGATAAATTTTTTTGCTGATGAATCTTTTGCTGCTTTTAAAATCTGGCTCGTTGAGCCAACCATATCAGCAATGCTAACTACTTCCTTTGGTGATTCAGGATGAACTAAAACCTCAGCATCAGGATGAATTGCTTTCATTTGCTTTAAACCATCGAATTTAAATTCATCATGAACGATGCAAGAACCATTCCACAAAACCATGTCTGCATTTGTTTTTGTTTGAATATAACTCCCCAAATGTTTGTCTGGTCCCCAAATAATTTTTTTACCTAAACTATCTAGATGATCTATCACATCTACAGCAATGCTTGATGTAACAACCCAATCAGCTAATGCTTTTACTTTTGCAGATGTATTCGCGTAAACAACTATTTCACGATCGGGATATTGGGAGCAAAAGTTTTTAAATTCTTCTGCTGGACATCCAATATCTAACGAACAAGTAGCCTCTAATGTTGGCATGATGACCTTTTTTTCAGGACTTAGAATTTTTGCTGTTTCCCCCATAAATCTGACACCAGCAACTACCAATAATTCAGCATCAGATTTTTTTCCAAACCTAGCCATTTCAAGAGAATCTGATACGCAGCCCCCCACTTCTTCTGCCAAAGCTTGAATGTGACTATCCACATAGTAATGAGCAATTAAGGTTGCATTATTTTGAGCTAACAGTTTCTTTATAGAGTCTTTAAGTGTATCGACATCTTTTGGAGATAACGATTGAGGCTCGCTTAAGCGAGTTTTATGTTGCTCAAATAACTCATCTGAAACAGTATTTGTTGATGTATCATTCATTTCTATGGAGGATTCTACAAGAATTCTTTAGTTTAATATAAATAAGCATAATGAATAATAATTTAAAAGATAAGTTTCTTTATTTTTGTAACTCCGAAAACGAGAAAGATTATTTTTCGAAAACTTTAATCTACCTTTGTGAAAATAATGAAGAAGGATCATTTGGCATTATCATAAATAGAACAGTTGAAATAAGACTTAAGGATTTTTTTTCATCCGCAAGCGAAGAGATAGAGGCAAAGTTAAATAAAGAAAAAATAGTTATTGGTGGTCCAGTTGAGCCAATGACCGTTTATATAATCCATTCAAAAGATAGTAGATTTGAAGAATTAATCTCTATAAACGATAAACTTTCAATTTCTACTGATATCAATTTAATTAAAAGTATTTTAGATGATAACGGCCCTAAAGAATTTTTAGTGTCTTTTGGCTACACTGGCTGGAGCAAAGGTCAATTAGAAAAGGAGATTCTTAAAGGATCGTGGTTAATAACTCCTGCTGATAAAGATATTATATTTAATACGCCGGCTATCGAAAAAATCAATAAAACTTCAAAATTAGCGGGATTTGATCTGACTACAGTAAGTTCACAATATGGCAATTCGTAAAAGTTTTATTTTTTTAAAATTCTTTTTATTTTTATTATATTCTTCATTGTCCAATGCAGGGAGTATTGGTTATGCATCAAATTCGAGTGCTGAAATATATTATGATGTTGAATCTTCAGAATCGAATCAAGAATATCTACTTGGGGTAAAATTTAAATTAGATCCAGGTTGGCATACTTACTGGAAAAATCCGGGCGACTCTGGTGAGAAGGCTTCATTTGAATGGACCTTACCTGATGGTTTTACAATTGAGGGTCCTTTTTGGCCACAACCAGAAAAAATTCCTTATCCACCTTTAATGACCTTTGGATATAACGATGAAGTAACTGTTTTTTTTAAATTAAGTTCTTCTAAAAGAATTAATGACAATTCAGAAATTTCTTTATCTACCAAGTGGTTAGCATGTGCTGACGTTTGCTTGCCACAAGAAACCTTTATTAAAACTAATATTACTAGAAACCCTATTTCTGATTTAAACACTTTAGAAATGAATGAGTCTTTTGACAGAGATGTTCCAAAAATTTTTAAAAAAAATATTAGTGCAACTTTCATAAACGATAATTTGGTTCTTTCTTTTGAGCTTCCTGTAAAGCATGCAAACGATGCAATTATTTTTTTTCCAGATGAATATGGATTGATTGATTATTCAAAAGACCAAATAATCGAAAGAAATGACAACAGCGTATCGATATCCTCAATCAAATTAGACTCTAGCAATACTTTTTTAAATGTATCGGGATTGCTTCAGTTCCTAGGAACATCGTCTAAAACTTCTTATCAATTTGAGACTAAATTACCAAAAGAATCTAATTTTCTTGATTTATCTCCTTTTTTAGCAATCATTTTTGCTTTTTTAGGGGGTCTAATTTTAAATTTAATGCCATGTGTCTTTCCCGTCATTTCTTTAAAAATTTTAAATTTTCTTGAAATTTCTGAGAATCCTTTAGAAGTGAAAAAACATGGATTAGTCTTTTCTGCTGGAACACTAATTACTTTTCTTGCTATTGGGTTAATTATACTTTTGATAAGGAACAGCGGTGAACAAATTGGTTGGGGATTTCAATTACAGTCCCCAGTCTTTGTTACCTCATTAATATATTTATTTATTTTTATGAGCGGTTTATTCATTTCCTCTACTGCTTTTGGCTCTGCTTTTACTCGCTTAGGTAATTTAATGACCGCATCAAATGGTTACAGCAGTTCTTTTGGCACTGGGTTTCTTGCAGTGCTAGTGGCAACGCCTTGCACAGCACCATTTATGGGATCTGCGATTGGTTTTGCTCTTATTCAGCCTAGTGTCTACTCATTTTTGATTTTTTTATCTTTGAATACTTGATTAAAGAAAGTAAATTACTTCCTCTTCCTGAAATAAAAATAGAAATATTTAAATTTCTACCAGTTAATTGTTCCACTTAAATTTACTTTTTTTTTATTTTTTAAAATTTTCCCTATAACATAAGGTTTATATTTCTTATCAAAAGTTAATTTTACTTTATTGAGGTTTTTTTTATTTATAATTATACAAAAACCAACACCACAATTAAATGTCTTTAACATCTCGCTATTTGATACTCCTGAATCTTTGAGCCATTTAAAAATATTTTGAGTTCTAATTTTATCTAAATTTATATTTGCACATAAATTATTTGGAATAACTCTTTTAACATTATCTTCTATTCCACCCCCAGTTAT